>Ga0055584_100002514_pt1 | contig 18097 bp, 14 predicted proteins | sample OSDHelmetaG_FD_58716 | JGI IMG/M metagenome (GOLD analysis project Ga0055584, IMG submission 58716) | Pelagic marine sediment microbial communities from the LTER site Helgoland, North Sea, for post-phytoplankton bloom and carbon turnover... | ecosystem: Environmental > Aquatic > Marine >... | reverse complement strand
ATAAGCTTCGGCAACTTTACAAAAATCAGGTAAAGATTCCATATAAGAAGAAGAGTGCCTGCCATCGTAAACCATGTCTTGCCATTGACGAACCATACCTAGTGAACGGTTATTTAAGGTAATAATTACTACGGGAAGTTTATATTGCTTGCAGGTTGATAACTCTTGAATATTCATTTGAATAGAGCCATCACCGGTAATGCAAATAACGTGCTTATCAGGAAAAGCTAGTTTAACGCCCATTGCAGCAGGTAAACCAAAACCCATAGTGCCAGCGCCACCAGAATTAATCCATTGTCTAGGGTTAGCAAAAGGATAATATTGCGCAGCAAACATTTGGTGTTGACCAACATCAGAAGCCACATAAGCTTCACCATTAGTAATTTTATACATCGCCTCAACAACACGTTGAGGTTTGATTTTCTCACCTTCACTTTGTTCGTAGCTCACGCTATTTACTTCGCGCCATACATTAATTTGTTGCCACCATTGTGCTAACGCATCTTCATCAGGCGTGTAATTAATGACTCTTAGTTCATCAAGCAATTGCTGCATTACTACATCAACTAAACCTACAACAGGGATATGTGCATTAATGGTTTTAGAGATAGACGTGGGATCAATGTCTACATGAATAATTGTTGCGTTAGGGCAAAATTTTTCAACGTTGTTGGTTACTCTGTCATCAAACCGAGCACCCAGTGCTAAAATAACATCGGCATTTGCCATGGATTTATTTGCTTCTAAACTTCCATGCATACCTAACATGCCGATAAAATTTTTGTGTGTTCCTGAAATACCGCCCAAACCCATTAATGTATTGGTAATAGGGGCTTTTAATGTTTCAACTAATTCGGTTAATAATTGCGAGGCATCAGCCAGCACAATACCACCACCTGAATAAACAACGAGTTTTTTTGATTCACTAATCGTTTTAGCTGCTTTTCGTATTTGCTTTGGGTGACCTTTAATATTTGGATTATAAGAGCGCATTTTAATATTTTTTTCGATAGTAAAAGGCGCTTTGTTGTGTGGCATTAGTAAATCTTTAGGTAATTCAACTACAACAGGCCCTGGTCTACCAGTACTAGCAATGTAAAATGCTTTAGCGATAATATTGGGTATTTCTGATACCTCTCTACAATTAAAACTGTGTTTAATAATAGGACGAGTACAGCCAACAATATCCGTTTCCTGAAACGCATCATTACCGATAAGTGTAGTAGGAACCTGACCCGCTAATACAACCATAGGAATAGAGTCCATATAGGCAGTAGCAATACCTGTGACACAATTGGTAGCACCTGGGCCAGATGTGGCTAGTACCACGCCCACTTTACCTGTTGCACGCGTATAGCCATCAGCCATATGGGTTGCTGCTTGTTCATGACGAACTAATATGTGCTCAATTTCATCTTGCTGAAAAATAGCATCATATAAATCTAAAATAGAACCACCGGGATAGCCAAAGATGTACTCTACTTTTAGTGCGGATAGCGATTTCACTACCATTTCTGCACCAGTGAAAAGTTTTGTTGTCATGTCGATTCCTTTGTAATTGTTGTATTTCAAGGGTTATATCTATTCTACTTCAAGATTTATTGCAAAATCACCTTTAAGTAGAGTAGGTTAACGTACTGTTTAAAATAAAAAACCCTCGGTCTTTATCAGAGCGAGGGTTTGGTTATTTAGTTGCTAATTTACTTATTTATAGAATAATTAGTATTTCAGATAACCTGATCCTCGTAATGATTTGACTATCATTACGACCACGAGGACGACGTTGAGGTTAACTATATTTAAAATCATGCTTTGCTGTTGTTATCTGTCTGTTTTAGTAAATTTAAGTAAGTAAAAATAAATTAAATGCTAGAACCCTATTTCTAAAGGGTTTAGTGGCTGCTGTCAACCATTAAATATAATTATTAACTAATCTATTGTAAATATGGCATTTAATGAAGAATCTTCTGGTTACAATTTGCGACATAAGATTACCTTAATACATAAGCTGTGATAAGTTATGATATGTAGGTAAATTAATATTGGCGATGAAATAGGAGAGCATAATATTATGATAAAATTATTAAAAAATAGATTACTCAAAAAATTAGTTATTACTGCATTACTTATGGTGGTGGCGAGTTGTGCAACAACCTATAAAGCAAAAGTCAACTTTGATAAAAATAGTAAAGTTAATACGTTAGAATATAAAACGTTTGCTTGGTTAGACTCAAATAAAATAATGGCACCGACAAAAGACATTAATCCGGTAATGAAGGTGCGTATTGATGACGCAATAGAAAAAGCCTTTCTTGATAAAGGGTATCAGTTAATTAGCGATGCTGAAAAAGCAGATTTTACCATTTCTTATACTATTGGTAATCGTGATAAAATTAAAGTAAGTAGTTATCCTGCCCCTTATTTTAGAGGCTTTGGTTGGGGAAGAGGATATTTTGGCGGACGGTTTGGTGGAATATACGGATCAGAAATGAACACTAAAACTCAAATACGTCAATACACTGAAGGTAAGTTAGCTATTGATGTTTATGATGTTAAAACACATCAACCGGCATGGCATGGTTGGGCAGTTAAACGAATCTCCACTGATGAAGAAGAAATTCCATCAGTGGAGATTAAAAATATAGTTCATAACGTGGTTGCTCAATTTAATTAAGTAAAGTTGTTCCGTTAAGCGTTTTATTAAAAGCAGCTCAGGCTGCTTTTTTGTCTAATGAGGTAGTAGTTTATGTTTCACCATAAAAAAGGGAGTTTTAGTGCTTGGATGCTAAGGCTGAGAAAAATAATACGTTGGCCTTTAATGACAACAAGAGAGCCTGAAACTTGTGCTCAACATTCTTTCGAAGTTGCACTTATTAGTCATCAAATAGCCTTGATTGGTCAAATTAAGTTTAACCGTGATTATGACCCGTCATCAATTGCCCTAGCAGCACTTTATCATGAAGCATCAGAATCAGGGGGGGTTGGTGATATTCCTAGCCCGTTAAAATACTATAACCCTGAATTAACTAAGCAAATAAAAAAAATTGAAAATGAAGTTGAATACTCTATGGTATATCAAGGTTTACCTGAGTATTTACAAGAAGCAATGGCGCCTTTTGTTATACAAGTAAAGGTTGATAAACAAACTAAAGCAATTGTGAAATCTGCGGATGATTTAGCGGCTTATCATTATAGTTTATCAGAGGTAAATGGTGGCAATAGAGAGTTTATTGATGCCGCCAAATTATTAGAAGAAAGAGTAAGTAAACATTGTGAACAGTGGCCAGAAGTAAATGAGTATTTTGAGACTCAATTTCCAGCTTGTATGCAAACACTTGACGAATTGTCTCGTCCAGATAATTAAGTTAAAAGGTCACTTAACTACTCATTTTAGTGAGTGGTTAAGTGAGCAGTAGATTAGTTTAATTATAATTGTTTATAAGTGGCAAAGAAGTTTTTCACTTTCTCTAATGCCGGGGCTAACTCATCAACATTAGGTAAAAATACTAATCTAAAGTAATTTTGTGCTTTAATATTAAAAGCACTACCATGAACAAGTAGTATTTTTTCTTGTTTTAGTAAATCTAAAATCATTTTTTCATCGTTAGTGATATTAAATTTTTCAGCATCGACTTTGACAAATAAATACAGCGCTCCCATTGCGGGGTGACACGATAAGCCATCGATATCATTGAGCATCTTAGCAGCTAGATTACGTTGTTTTAACAATCTACCGTCGCCAGAAATCAGTTCATTAATACTTTGATAACCACCTAATGCTGTTTGGATAGCATGTTGGCTAGGAACATTTGAACACATGCGCATTGATGCTAAAATGGTAAGGCCTTCTACATAATCTTCGGCATGAATTTTAGGGCCAGATAATACCATCCAACCCGCTCTGAACCCCGCAATGCGGTAGTTTTTAGATAAGCCACCCATGGTAATAATAAAGACATCTTGGGCTAATGATGCGGTAGCAATGTGTTTAGCATCGTCGTATAAAATTTTATCGTAAATTTCATCACTAAAGATAATTAAACTATGTTTTCTTGCTAATGCAATAATACCTTCTAATATTTCTTTAGGGTAAACAGCGCCAGTAGGATTATTAGGGTTGATCAAAACAATCGCTTTAGTTTTATCTGTTATTTTACTTTCCATATCATCAAGGTCAGGATACCAACTGTTTTCATCATCACATACATAATGTATTGGCGTTCCACCTGAAAGGGCAACTGCAGCTGTCCATAATGGGTAGTCGGGTGCAGGGATTAATACTTCATCTTCATTGTTCAATAAGCCTTGCATTGCCATAACAATTAGTTCGCTAACACCATTACCAATGAATATATCATCAACACGTACATCTTTAATGCCTTGTTGTTGAAAATACTGCATAACAGCTACACGAGCTGAATAAATACCTTTAGATTCGCTATAGCCTTGTGAACTTGGTAAATTATGAATAACGTCTTTTAAAATATCGTCAGGTGCTTCAAAACCAAATGGGGCAGGGTTACCAATATTTAGTTTAAGAATTTTATGCCCTTCGTCTTCTAAACGACGTGCCTCTGCTGCTATTTGTCCTCTAATTTCATAACAAACATTGTTTAATTTAGATGACTTGATTATAGCTTTCATGATGAGGTTACTTCTTCAATTTAAGTGGATAGGATAATACGTCTATTGTTACTAATATTGGCGTCTATTGAAATAGTTAAGCGCAAGTTTTTAATGATAATTTGTACTATTTTTATCTAAAAAGAATATATTTTTATTATTTGGTATTAAAAAGGGACAAATAGCCCCTTTAAATTTATTTATTGTTTATCATTTGTTATGACTTTAAATATTAGTTAAAAAGTGACATAACTTCATCAATAGCATATAAGTATTTTTCACCTGTAATACGGTTTTTAACTTCTATTTGTTGAGCGTCTAAATTTCGTTCGCCAATAATTAGTAATAACGGTGTGCCCATTAATTCGTGATCAGCAAACATAACCCCTGGACGTTCTTTTCTATCATCGAATAATACGTCAATTCCGGCTTGATTTAATTGTTCATACAAGGCTTCTGCCGTTTCTTTTACGCGGGCTGACTTTGCCATGTTCATCGGTACAATTGCTACTTGAAAAGGCGCAATCGCTTTTGGCCATTTAATACCATATTTATCATGGTTTTGTTCAATTGCAGCAGCAACAATACGTGAGACGCCAATACCATAACAACCCATAGTTAAGGTTTGATTTTTCCCTCCTTCATTCAATACCGAACAGCCCATCGCTTTGGCATATTTTGTACCTAATTGAAAGATATGGCCTACTTCAATACCACGTTTAATAATAATATTACCGTTACCACAAGGGCTAGGATCACCTGCAACGACGTTACGAATATCGGCAACTTGGAATGCTCTGCAATCTCGTTGCCAATTAACACCCGTTAAGTGGTTATCATTTTCATTAGCGCCACAAACAAAGTCACTTAATTGTGCTGCACTGTGATCTACAATGATATCAATGTTTAGCCCAACAGGACCAATTGAACCTGCGTTACAATTGGCTGACGCTAATATTTGTTCTTCATTAGCGAATGTTACCGGTGATGCTATTTGAGATAAATGATCAACTTTGATTTCGTTGAGTTGGTGATCACCACGAAGAACTAAAGCAACAACAGGTGTAGTACCTTGTTCATTTTCAGCACCGCAAACTAGTAATGTTTTAATCGTAGTTTTAATGTCTACATTTAAACATTCAACTAAATCCTCAATAGATTTTACATTTGGAGTAGCCACTTTTGTTAATGCTTGTGTAGGCTCTGCGCGTTCTGCTGTTGGTGCTAATGCTTCTGCTTTTTCAATGTTTGCGGCAAAGTCACTGCCATCACTAAACGCAATATCATCTTCACCTGAGTCAGCTAAGACATGAAACTCATGACTTGCATCACCGCCAATTGAGCCTGTGTCAGCTAAAACAGGTCGATAATCTAAACCTAAACGGTCAAAAATACGACAATAAGCATCAAACATTTTTTGATAGGTTTTTTCTAAGCACTCTTGCTCTAAATGAAAAGAATAGGCATCTTTCATCAAAAACTCTCGACTACGCATTACACCGAAACGAGGACGAATTTCATCGCGAAATTTATTTTGAATTTGAAATAATGATAAAGGTAACTGTTTGTAGCTACTCAGTTCATTTGCAACTAACTTAGTAATCACTTCTTCATGAGTTGGACCTAAAACGAAAGGGCGTTTATGGCGATCATTTAAACGTAATAACTCTGGACCATAATCGTCCCAACGTCCTGATTCTTCCCATAAATCTGCTGGTTGAACCATTGGCATTAATATTTCATTAACACCCGCACGTTGCATTTCTTCACGAACAATGTTTTCTACTTTTTTTAGTACTCTTAAACCTGTAGGTAACCAAGTATATAAACCTGAAGCTAAATTACGGACAAGGCCAGCACGTAACATTAATTGATGGCTAATCACTTCGGCACTAGCAGGTGTTTCTTTTAAGGTTGAGAGTAAATATTGACTGGTACGCATTACTAGAATTTCCGTAAAATACATGTAACCGAGATGAGCTCTGATCTAACATGATGACAAATAAAATTGTCGCTATTCTATCAGGGAGGTTCGCTATGAAAAAGCAATAAATAATAAATTTTAGATCTTGCTATTTATTGTATAAAAAACATTACAAACAAGTTAAGCGTAAATCGGCGATAGCGGCTTAAATATCTACTGAGTTGTGGTTAATTTTAGTTTATCAAAATTATTAAATTGACGCATAACCTGTAAAAGAACAGCCCGGGTGTAGAGCAGTATTATTTGGCACAAGGGCTTTATTTTAAATAAATGAAGCGTATAGTGCGATTTATAAGATTATTACGCGCAGAGATGAGTCAATGAATATTAATTTGGTTAGAGTCGATTACAACAATGAACAACAGGGTAAGGATTTAATTATGTTATTAAATGCATACGCTCTGGATGAAATGGGGGGAGCTGAGGCATTAAGTTCTTATGCTCAAGAAAACCTTGTTGCAACCATGAATAAGCGTAATGATGTTTTCACTGTCCTTTGTTATGTCGATAATCAACCCGCAGGGATTATCAATTGCGTAGAAGGTTTTTCTACCTTCAGTTGTAAACCTCTAATAAACATACATGATTGTGGTGTACTGGCAAAATACCGTGGCTTTGGTTTAAGTGTAAAACTGTTTGCTGAAGTAGAAAAAATAGCGATAGAAAAAGGTTGTTGCAAATTAACGTTAGAAGTTTTGCAAGGTAATGTTGTTGCTCAAAATGCTTATAAAAAGATAGGATTTTCTGGTTATGAACTTGATCCTAAACTAGGAAATGCACTTTTTTGGGAAAAAAAGTTAAAAGCGTAATAACTAAATTTATCCTAAAACAGAAACCTTAACGTTTAATGGGTATACAACTGAAAGGTCATGATTTATCTAAAAAGATATTGGCCTTCTTTTACTTTTTCTAGTGTCTGGTTCGTCAGTGAGTAATGCTGCTGACTGCTTTTCAGGTTTAGGTGTTTTTGCTTTTTTAGGCGCAGGGCTAGCTACACTTTTAGGTTGAATTAGCTGCGCTTTTTCTTCTTCAGGAAACTCATCATCTAAGTTTTCATTTACAATAATCTGTAATGTTTCACCATTAAATTCAACAATATCGTTGTGATAGACCTTTCTTCGTTTTTGATAGGTGACTTCACCATTAAGTAAAACATGCCCCTCACTAATGACTACTTTGGCTTCGCCACCACCAGCAACTAAATCTGCAATTTTCAATAACTTGCATAGTTCAATAGGTTGTTGATCTAATTGTATTTCTAAATAACTTTCTGACATAGGGATATTAAATTCACTTGAAAAATAATCACGAGTATTTTATCAGTAATTACGTTATTAAAAAATAAAAAACTAGAAATAACTTGATAAAGTGGTACGACCAGTGTTTAATCTGTTTTATTACTTATAGCTAGAAACGGTTTTTTAAATTTAGTTATTCAAATTATTCAGTGTTAGGAGCAAATATGCTTAGTTACAAAGCACCCATTACCGATATTAAATTTTTGATTGAAGATGTTTTTGATTATTATGGGCACTATAAAAAATATTCAGAATTTGAAGATGCCACACCTGACTTGGTTGATGCTATTTTTCAAGAATGTGCTAAATTTTGTGAAAATGAATTACTTCCCTTGTACCAAAGTGGAGATAAAGAAGGCTGTACTTTTGACAATGGTAAAGTAACAACACCTAAAGGCTTTAAAGCTGCGTACGATCAATATGTGGCGGGAGGATGGCAGAGCTTATCTCATCCTGTTGACCATGGTGGGCAAGGTTTACCTCCTTCGTTAGGAATGGTTAAGTCCGAAATGATGGGAACGGCTAATTGGTCTTGGTCAATGTACCCAGGGTTAAGTCACGGTGCGATGAATACGGTACAAACGCATGGTACTAGTGAGCAAAAAGAACTTTACTTAACACGTCTAACAGAAGGGACTTGGACAGGCACTATGTGTTTAACTGAGCCGCAATGTGGTACTGATTTAGGTCAAGTAAAAACTAAAGCACAACCCAATGGTGATGGTACCTATAGTATTACCGGAACTAAGATTTTTATCTCTGCCGGTGAGCATGACTTAACTGACAATATTATTCATATAGTACTTGCGAGACTCCCTGATGCTCCTGCGGGTACTCGTGGTATTTCTTTGTTTATTGTGCCTAAAGTTAAAACAGATTCGCAAGGTAATTTAGGAGACAGTAACCATGTTACTTGTGGTTCTATTGAAGATAAAATGGGCATTAAGGCTTCTTCTACTGCGGTATTAAACTTTGATAATGCAATAGGTGAATTAATAGGACCTGAAAATAAAGGTTTAGAATGCATGTTTACCTTTATGAATACAGCGCGCGTTGGGACAGCTTTACAAGGTGTTTGTAGTGCTGAATTAGCTTATCAAAATTCATTGATTTACGCTAAAGAGCGTTTGTCTATGCGTGCTCTTACGGGAACTAAATTTCCAGAGCAAGTGGCTGATCCTATTATTGTACATCCAGATGTTCGTAAAATGCTTATGACACAAAAAGCGATTTCAGAAGGCGGTCGCGCTATGATTTATTATACCGCTAAAATTGTTGATGATATTGAAATGGCAAAGACGGATGCGGATAGGAAAATAGCAGATGATAGATTAGGTTTTATCACGCCCATTCTAAAAGCTTTTTTAACAGAGTTAGGATCGGAAAGTGCAAACCATGGTTTACAAATATTTGGTGGACACGGTTATATTAAAGAGTGGGGAATGGAGCAAATTGTTCGTGATGCACGTATTGCAACCTTATATGAAGGTACAACAGGTATTCAGGCATTAGATTTATTGGGTCGTAAAATTTTACTTTCACGTGGTAAATCGTTAAAAGCATTTTCCAAAGAGATATTAATTTTTTGTAAAAATAGCAGTATGATTTCAAGTAATCCACATAAGCGTCAGATGAATAAATTTATTTGGAGATTGAGCAAGTCAGTCGCTAAGTGGCAGCAATATTCACTCCACTTAGCGCTAAAAGCTAAAAAAGACAGGAATATTGTCGGCTCTGCATCCGTTGATTATTTAATGTATTCTGGTTATATCACTATGGCGTATTTTTGGGCTCAAATGGCGCAAACGGCCTATGAAAAATTGGCAACGGATGTAGAAAACCGTGATTTTTACAGAGCAAAAATTAAAACGGCAGAATTTTATTTTGACCGGATTTTACCAAGAACTAAATCATTAGCGAAAACTATGATGGCAGATCCAAAAACCTTGATGCAACTTGATCAAGAGCTATTATCATTTCTGTAAAGATTAAGCACTAATATCACTGCTTAATCTCTTTCTAGACAACGATACTGAGTTCTCAATCCAGTATCGTTTAATTAAAACGCACACATAACTCGTGTGCGTTTTTGATCATAGCTTAAAGGTTTTCATTACGTTTGAATTTAAGCGTGATAAGTTCATCATTATCAAAATCATCAACAGATATTATTGCTTTTCTGTCTTTTTCTGTTTCAATTAACAGGGTAGCTTCTTCTTTTGAAATGATATTTGCAGCTAAGCCTAGTTCGGCTACTTTATCAAGGTGGTAAAAAGGTAAGTCTCTATCTAAGGTATTACAGACCTTATCAAAAATAGGTTCGCAGGCAATTATATTTTCTAATGTCTGCTCTAACAGCCCAAATACATTATTACCTTCACGGGTTAAGTATTGGTCTTTACCAAGTCGTGTCCTTACATCACTAGGCGTTTGTAATAATGTTGCAATTTGATGATCTATATTATCACTTGGTTTGCTTAACCAAGTACCGAAAGGGAAGATTATTAACCGTAAACCGCTAGCAAGCCATTTATTAGGGAAATTGTTGAGTAATGCATCAATTGCTTGCTGAATAGTAAATAATGACTCTTCAACAGCCCATTTTAGTAAAGGTAAATCGTCTTCTTTCCTTCCTTCATCATTAAATCGTTTCAAACAAGCACTGGCTAAGTATAAATGACTTAATACATCACCAAGGCGTGCCGAAATACGTTCTTTTCTTTTTAAATCCGCACCTAATGCTAACATTGAAATATCGCTTAGCATGGCTAAGTTTGCACTAAAGCGGGTTAACAATTGATAATAATGTTTGGTTTGATCATTAAAAGGGCTAGATAACAAACGTGACCCACTGATAGAGCAAAATAAACTGCGACTAAAATTACTAAGACTAAAACCAATATGCCCAAATAGCGCACTATCAAAATCATTTAATGCTTTTTCTTCATCGTCATTACTTACAGCTTGAAGCTCTGCAAGTACATAAGGATGACAACGAATAGCGCCTTGACCATAAATAATTAAACTGCGGGTTAATATGTTTGCACCTTCTACCGTAATGGCAATAGGTGCGCCTTGATAGCTTCTTGCAAGATAATTATTAGGACCCATACAAATGCCTTTTCCACCGTGAATATCCATAGCATCAATTATTGAAGAGCGCATTTTTTCTGTTAAATGATATTTAGCAATAGCGGAAATTATGGAAGGCTTTTCACCAAGATCAATGGCGCCTGTAGACATTGTAGTAACAGCGTCCATTAAATAAGCATTGCCGCCAATGCGCGCTAAAGCTTCTTCAACACCCTCCATTTTACCTATAGGTAATTTAAATTGTTGGCGTATTCGGCTATAGGCACCAGTAGCTAAAGCAACTGTTTTAATACAGCCTGTACTGTTAGATGGTAATGTAATAGCACGACCAACAGATAAGCATTCTACCAACATCCGCCAACCTTGGCCTGCCATGTTGCTTCCACCAATAATGTAATCAAGTGGAACGAACACATCTTTTCCTTGCGTAGGACCATTTTGAAAGGGAATATTTAAAGGAAAATGTCGTCTACCAATAGTTATTCCATCCAAGTCAGTTGGAATAAGCGCACAGGTAATGCCTAACGCTTTTTTATCACCCAGTAAATTATCAGGATCTTCTAGTTTAAAAGCTAAACCAAGAACCGTTGCAACGGGGGCCAGCGTAATATAACGTTTATCCCAATTAAGCTTTATTCCTAATATTTCTTCACCTTCAAATAGCTGTCGGCAAATAACGCCAGTATCAGGAATTGCCCCAGCATCAGATCCCGCTTCAGGGCTCGTTAAAGCAAAACAGGGGATTTCTTGCCCTTTAGCTAGCCGAGGTAAATAGTAATCTTGTTGTTCTTTTGTGCCGTATTCTTGTAGTAATTCGCCGGGGCCTAAAGAGTTTGGAACACCAACAGTACTGGCTAACACTGAACTGACTCCGGTCAGTTTTTGTAACACCCGTGATTGGGCATAAGCTGAAAACTCTAAGCCTCCATATTTTTTCTTAATGATCATCGCAAAAAATTGGTTATCTTTTAAAAACTGCCAAACATCAGGAGATAAATCGGCAATTTCGTGTGTAGTATGCCAGTCACTTACCATAGCGCAAACTTGCTCAACAGGTCCTTCTAAAAATGATTTCTCTTGAGAGCTGAGTCGAGGCTGAGGATAATTGTGTAATTTTTTCCAATCTGGATTACCACGAAATAATTCTGCATCAAACCAAGTCGTACCCGCATCTATCGCTTGTTGCTCTGTTTCAGACATATGTGGCATTATTTTCTTAAATAGATTTAACAATGGCAGGCTGATAAATTGCAAACGAATAATATTAACATTCAAGGGGAGGGCAATAACAAAAAACAATAACCAAGACACTACACCAATAGTATTAAAAATAGTGCCAAGCACTAGTAATACTATAAATGAAAAAGTAAAAGTTGATAGTGATGCTCTCACATAACTCATGAACCAAGTTAATGAAACTGCTGTTAGTAGCCATAATGTAGTATCCACAAAGTATCCTTAATCAACTTATAAAGTTTCAACATTTGAAACTAGTTTAATATAAATATTGTTTTTAAAAGCGTAAACGCTATTTTCAGTATATGATTTTGTAAAGCACTGTTAACTATAACTGTGTTAATAACAGTGAATAACCATAATTATAGTTATAGATGAAATAATTAATATAGCCAAAGATAACCTAAGATTATTTTATTATAATTTCAATGAGATGTAGTGATGTTTAGACTTTCATCTCTGTTTATTAAAACCATTTTCAACAGCAGTTTAGCTATATCAATTCTGATTTTACAGCTTAACCAACGGATTTATTAATGATAACAGACCCATTTTTTTATCTTTGTGCAATACCTGCTATTTTACTTTTTGGTATGGCTAAAGGGGGCTTTGGCGGTGGAGTGTCTATGTTATCAGTGCCTTTGATTGCCATAGCTGTTCCCCCTGTTCAAGCCGCGGCTATACTGTTACCAATTTTAGTGGTTATGGATTTATTTGCACTTAAGAATTTCAGATCTCAATGTAGTATAGAAAACCTTAAAATTATTATTCCCGGCGCAGCGATTGGTATTTTATTGGGTACTTTCACTTTTCGTTATTTTTCTGCTGATATGATCCGGATTATAATTGGTGCTATTGCCGTTGTTTTTACGCTTAACTACTGGTTTCAACAAAAAGTAACAAAAGGAAGCAAACCTAATTTTGTCAAAGGGGCTTTTTGGAGTACTATTGCCGGTTTTACAAGTTTTGGTGTGCATGCAGGTGGCCCACCTATCAGTATATATTTACTCCCTCAGAAAATGGACAAAAAAATATTAATGGGGACGTTCGCTTGGTTTTTTACAGTAGTAAATATTTTAAAGTTAATTCCCTATACTTGGCTAGGATTATTTGATAATACTAATATTGTCACTTCATTAGTATTAATGCCTTTAGCACCTGTCGGTGTTGCTTTAGGTTATTTTTTATTAAATAAGGTAAGTGTAAAAGTAATTTATAGTGTTTGTTATGTTTTTTTGTTTTTTGCTGGTTTAAGTTTAATGTACAAAGGAAGCGCTGGTATTTAACGGATAACCCTTAAAAGTTCTATCAAGGTCAAAACTTAGTGCTAATGCATCATCACTGTAGACTGCATAACCATTAGCACTGTAATTTTCATGTTTGCTATATCTCACACAGAACAATTAAGTCGAACTATAATATATACTCGAGCCGATAATACATATAAAATTAATATCTTGATTTTATTTGTATTTTCTATTCCTTTTTACTTTAATTAGGTGTCTTGTGAACACGAAAAATACTTCTTATCTATTTACCACTTTTTTATCGACTATTACGAAATGATATTTTATGGCATTAATTAATAATTTAAATTTACAATTCGAAGATGATTTATTTCATGTAGGTATTATTGGTGGAGGAATAGCAGGTTCAACTATCGCTCTTCGACTGTCTGAACTTGGAATACGTGTCACATTATTGGAGAAAGGACCTAGTTTGGTTAATGGTCCGCCAATTTGCCATTTACATGCAGGTGGTAATTTTTACCGGGAAATTTCGGATCAACAATGCTTAACGTTATTACGTCAATCAATTGATACATTAAAAATTTACCCATATAGTGCCAATCTTCGGCCTACAGTTTTTGCTTTACCAAAATATGATAAAAGTACTCCAAATGATTTGTTGCCACGCTTAAAGCTACTTCAAGCTGAATATGAGGCACTTATTGAGAAAGATATTAGTAATAAAGTATTAGGCTCTGCTGATGAATATTATCGATTTTATAGTAGAGAACAGCTAGAAATATTGGCACAGAAAATAGATCCAATTACACCTGAGTGCCTTGATGATTGGATGATTCCGGTTGCGAAAAATATTGACTATAGTCAAGTTCAATTTCCACTATTATTAATACAAGAGTATGGGTTAAGTGTATTTCGTTTAGCGGCTACTGCAAGCTTAGCAACAGATATATTACCTGATTGTCATGTACTCACACATACTCAAGTGACTAATATTGAGAAAAGTGAAAATAAACAAGGTTGGACTATTTCAATTGATTCACAAGTAACAGAGACCAAAACATTAGAGGTGGACTACTTAATTAATGCTTGCGGTTTTAAAACGGGTGAAGTTGATGATATGTTGAACTTGAAACGCGTTAGAATGGTTGAATTTAAAGCCGCTTATATAGCACATTGGAATCAATATCAGGGTTATTGGCCAGAAGTTATATTTTATGGTGAGCGCGGAACACCTCAAGGTATGGCGCAGTTGACCCCTTCTACGAATGGATATTTTCAATTACACGGGATGACTGAAGATATTACTTTATTTAAGGGAGGGTTAGTGTCGAGTGATGGTAACAGTTCACAACCTCAATTATCAGAACGTTTTTTAAAAAAAATAGACAGTGCATGGGAAGCAGGTAGTGTTCGTTCTCGTACTGAAAAGTCTATTGATCATATTGCACAATTTTTACCTTCATTCAGGAGTGCAATCGTTGGTGGTGAACCACTTTTTGGTGCCCAACAAATACCGGGTATTGATCCTGACAATAGAGTTGCTGATGTTTCATTTTCGGGTAATAATTATGCCCGAACAGAAATAGTAAAGGCTTCGTCGGCACTTGATGCGGCTGATTTGATTATAGATAAATTTATAGAAAAAAAATTGCTTGAACAGAAATCGTTAAAATGTTCAAAACAACTTATTACCAGCCATTATTTTCCTGTAACACAATCATTATCATTGAATTCGATAACAAAAAAAGCGGAACTATTAGCAAAACAAAGAAATTATCCAGCTGATATAGCGTAATCTAGTGCTTAAGTTAACTATATTCTTCCAGGTAATAGCAGTAGATACAGTCAATAACTCATCTTTTTATTTACTCAGATTGTTGATATTAATCTGAGTAACAACTTAATATCCTGCTATTTATCTATACTCTCTTGGAAAATACTATCTTTTAGGCTAGTTCAATTATATTTCAGTTTGCCACTCAAGCGGACAAATAAAAATACAGTTGTAACTAGCCAACCTCTCCCTTTTTTATCGTGAGAACGAATTGAACTAATGGATGTTGGTACTATGGTAGCCAAAGAAGTTGCTGTTGCAATTAGCATTGCAGTCTCGGGTGATACGCCAAAACTCTGAAACAAGAAAAGCAGCACAGGTACAATCACAATTCCACCTCCAACGCCTAACAAGCCTGCTAAAATTCCTGCGAATATACCTGTGGAAACTAATGCCAAAAAGGCAGAAATATTATTTGTTATAAATTCAATGATGTTCATTAATTATTATTTCTATTTGTAAGAAAGACCAAGATAATTCTGTCAATTTAAAAGGCAATTACAGCTTCTGCCTCTAGGTTTTAAGTAAAACAACTGCTATCGCTGTCCATATCTCAGTTCTGGCAAACTCAATATAACGTATTGTCGTCTTTAGTTATTTCTATCATAATTGTAATTAAACTTAATTGATTGATAAGATGATATAATTTCATCAATCGATGAACATCGATATCATCATTAAAGCTAAATTAAACATAGGGGCTAACTAGTGTTGGAAAGGATCCATTTAGAAATACTAACAGCAATAAAAGAGCATGGAACTCTCACAAAAGCGGCTGATTCGCTACATTTATCGCAATCTGCGTTAAGTCACAGTATCAAAAAGTTAGAAGGCCAACTTGCTACACAAATATGGATAAAAGAGGGGCGAAACTTACGTCTTACCACTGCTGGAGAGTATATTCAAACCCTGGCTAATAGAGTATTACCTCAGTTTTCGCACACTGAATTATTACTGAATCAAATTGCAAAAGGTGAAATGGGATCGCTACGAATTGGAATGGAGTGCCATCCTTGTTATCAATGGTTACTTAGAGTTATTCAACCCTATCTAAAGCAATGGCCAGACATTGATATTGACGTAAAACAGGAATTTCAGTTTGGTGCATTAGGGGCATTACTTAGCTACGAAATAGATGTACTCATTACACCAGACCCCCTTTTTAAGCCTAAAATAGAGTATATACCTGTTTTTAACTATGAACATCGACTCGTAGTTTCTGAGTCACACAAACTTGCAAACCAAGATTTTGTATTACCCGAACAGTTAAGCGAAGAGGTGTTGTTTAGTTATCCTGTTGAACCGATGAGGCTCGATATTTTTAGTCAATTTCTTAACCCTGCAAAGTGCTCAGTAAAGAAACACAAAAATATTGAAACAACTGAAATAATGCTGCAAATGGTCGCTGCTGGTCGAGGTATTTGTGCCTTACCGGGCTGGCTAGTAGATGAGTACTCAAAATCAATGCCTATTAAGAGTGTTCGCTTTGGAGAGAAAGGTATCGATAAACAAATTTTTGTAGGTATTCGCAAGAACGAACAGCATATTGACTATTTAAATGAATTTATTTCGCAAGCCAAAAAGACAAAATAATCCATTAAACCTGTCTTTAGGTGAGAGGTTGCGAATAGAATTGTATATATGCGAGTGCAAGCTTTCCGCTAATTTATATTTATTTAATTATCGGTAGTATCGTTACAAATAAATAAAATAGATCTAATATTTATCAAGTTCAATATTAACATTATTGGTATACTAAAATTATTGTAATTAACTACACAAAAATAAAGCTATCCTTCAAATCGCTTTAGGAAACAAAACTTCAATGCAATTAATGAATATAGATAAAGTACGTTATAGAAAAAATTTAAACATAGTAATTGTTGGCTTTATTGCAACCTTACTTATATTGGCCTTAATTTTTGGGCAACTATTGATTAGTGTGTTTAGCCAAGAAGGGGTAAATAACTTTAGCTATAACTTAATGGGCGTAGTGCTATCTTTATTAGCGTGTATGGCAATTTTGCATACGTTAAAAGAGTCTACGTTTTTTAAAGAGATTTATTATGTTTGGCAAATAAAGCAAATACAAAACTTAATTTATCGTAAATTGAAAAAAATTAAACAGGCTGCCCAAGCCTCAGAAAATGATGCGTTAATTATTTTAATTTTTTACTACCAAAGCCAACAACAAATTTATCAACTTGATGATAATACGTTAACGATGAATAAGGTAAATAAAGAAATAGCCGATTTACAAGAAATAATTACTAACAAAAACCTTACGATTAGTGCTGAACAATTTGACAAAAAACTGTTAACTTCTTATAACTAGTTTTAGCTTTATAAAGTAATAAATTAATATTACGGTCTATGATAACAAGGACACGCGGATAAATTTCAGGATTTTATTCCGTGTGTTTTCTTGATTTTAGCGGTAATACCGATAATTAAATACAAAAAAACCAGCTTTATTAAAACTGGTTTATATATTTTATCACACACTAAATAAGTTATTATCTAGTGTAAATAGATAAATTATCTTGCACGGAAAGTAATGCGACCTTTAGATAAATCGTATGGTGTTAGTTCAACTGTTACTTTATCGCCAGTTAAAATACGAATGTAGTTTTTACGCATTTTACCCGAAATATGAGCAGTAACCACATGGCCATTCTCTAATTCAACGCGGAACATAGTATTAGGTAGAGTATCTTGCACCGTACCTTGCATTTCAATATTTTCTTCTTTCGCCATGGGGCGCTAAACCTCTATATGT
>Ga0055584_100002513_pt1 | contig 18103 bp, 16 predicted proteins | sample OSDHelmetaG_FD_58716 | JGI IMG/M metagenome (GOLD analysis project Ga0055584, IMG submission 58716) | Pelagic marine sediment microbial communities from the LTER site Helgoland, North Sea, for post-phytoplankton bloom and carbon turnover... | ecosystem: Environmental > Aquatic > Marine >... | reverse complement strand
TTCGAGAATCTTTTTCTTTTGTTTCAAATCTTAGATCTTACCACAACCAGATCAGCTCAGCGGTTAATTTCGGTTTGGCTGGTCATGAAAACTTCATTAAAAATACGAAGGGGTTCTATGATTCCATAGTTGACGAAGATGGAAAACCGGAATTTATTGATCCGACAGTTATCAGTAATGCCGAATTAAACATGGAGTATATGATTCCTTTTATAAGAAAAACGTTAGCTGGTCAAACTAATCGAAACGCATTTAGGCGAGTTAGGGTCTGTTTGATAGCTCGTGATTCAAGGGCCTTCTACAGTGATAATCGCATCTTCGACGAGATTATGAGTTTTACCGTCGGAGATAGCTCTAGCCCTCCGAAGATTCACATTGATAACGCGGATCGTTCACTTCTAGACGGAATCGTGGATACGTTTGGATATAGTGTACCCATTCGCACACTAAGAACGAAATTTCAGGGAGACGCTTCCCTGTTAGAGAAATTCTTCAAGAAGATTGATTCAGTAAACTCCTTCTTCGCACGGTTTATCTTGGGTAAGGATGAGGATTGGATCATTGTAGACAAAAATTCGAAAGAGCGTGTGATTGACTATATTAACTACAGAATTAAACGAATATTTGATGAAGTTATCTTAGGAGACGGCCAGAAGCAGTACAAGCGATATCATATCATGGCGGCTATACGGGCTATCAAAGATCTAATTCTTATGGGTAAGATCGCTTCCGGCGCTAACCGGAATGAGTATGACGAGTTATGCGAAAGGATTGACGACTCGGTCTTCAATTACTATCATGTCCACAAAACCGGAGACGCATTCTATTCGGCTAGAGACGCTAGCCGTAATCCAATCTCTATCAACAAGGAGGTGTATTCGTTCCTAGAGCCGATAGTCGAAGATATATCCTCCTTCAAATTTAAGGGACTGATTTTGGATAAGCTCGGAGTATTGGTTGCGCACGCATCTAAACCCGATATGAATAAATCAGAATATGATAAGTTAGTTAAAGTAATTAATTATCTAGCTATTGAGGGGAATAATGGGTTTAACCCAAGGAAGATTGGACGCACTTTTGCTATTGCCACACCCTTCTCGTGCGAACTAAACGAACTTGACTTTTTATCTTCGTTCAAAAAGTTCGCAACGAGCAACTTCCACCCTAAAGATATCGAGAGGTTAATGCCGAGATTTATACAGGAGGTGTCGCCTTCGTTTATTGAAAGTGGGAAACCTCTAACCGGGTTCAAGAACTATATTCGCGAGAATGGAGAAAAATTAATAGAGGGGAATTCCGAAGACTTCAAGCTCTTTAAATTAATTAAGGGTGCTCACGATAGTTTTATCGTTAAGAACTTCTTAGCCGGTAAAAAATGTAAGGATAGTCGCTTCAATCATCATAACTTTGTTTCTCTAAATTCAAAGCAATACAAGAAGATGCGGAGACTTTTAGGCTTAGTACCCACCACGGCTTTTTCCTGCGGTACGTTTATCCTAAACACAGATAAGAACGAGACCTTAGCCGACATTCTGGATTATATATCTAAAGCATCGGGGCTGGATGAAACCGACATAGTTATCAACTCAAAAAGAATGTTAATCGAGTCCATCGATGAATTTGGGTTATCGGCTTTCGAGTCTTCCTCCTCCCCAATAACTTTCATTTGGCCGATCCTAGAAGTTTACGGTAAGTACATCACTATACCCGAAGGTATGCATAAAAAGTTAGAAATGCAAGAGAAAGAAATAATCAATAATTTCTTCGCTTAAACTAATAAAGGGGGTGAAAGCTCCCTTTTTTTAATTAAAGGTATCACGAAATGAATTATGACAAAGAAAACGGAATCTATGGATTCGACAAAACTGAATACAATTTTTTATCAAACATGGCTGAATTTGATTCCCCTATGGTTATATGCGGGCATCGCTGTAATTCTTCAGAAAACTTTTATCAAGCTATGAAATCTGAAGACCCGTTTATCATTAATAAGGTTTTAAAGATGCGTCCTAAAAAATCTAAAGTCTTTGCGAGACACATTACCATCCGTAAAGACTGGGCTGAGATAAAAGAGCAGGTTATGCTGGTTGCGTTACGGTATAAATTTAAGACCTCTCGCTACTTTCGTCAAGAACTTCTAAAAACAGGAGATCGCTACATTGAAGAAACAAACGACTGGAAAGATCACTTCTGGGGAGTCTGCGACGGCAAGGGGAAGAACCGGTTAGGATATCTCATCATGGTAGTAAGGGATGAAATTAAAAGCGGAGACAATACTTTAGGAGAAATAGACTGGTAGTATAAGTATATATTATAAAATTGAATTTTGACAAACGAAAGGAAAACAAAATGATTTTTGATGAATCTTTTCTCAAATCTAGCCTGTATAAAAGACAAGACAGCATTGACAAATCCATCCCGACTCGCGTAATCCTTGCCTTCCCTCGATGGCTCAGCTTCTATCTGGATGAGACGTATTGCGAGGTGGCGAAGATACGCTGCGATTTCATGAGAGTTTATCTGGATGACTTAGTTGGTAAGCTTCGTACTATTGGAGTTAAAGAAGTGGTCTACGTTTACGATTCGGGTCTCAGTTATAGAGGGATTTCTAGCATCGGTTGGCCTCTGACTCAAAAGTATGACTACTTTGAGAACCTGAAAACGTGTCGGAAAAACAATTCCTTCATGCTTTCATCGTCTCTGCAGTGCTTTGATCGTTCAGTATACTCTGATTCAGACTACCGAACCGACTTTGACAGAAAGTACGTATCGAGCCGAGAGGCTTTAGAAATGGTTGATCTAGATACCAAGATTGTTATGATCAGTGATTTCGGTATGATCCACTATACCAACTGCGAGTTGGGTAGCGAACCCAGCGAGTCGACTGACGAATCTAGCGAATCCGGTGAACTTGACACTGCTCATTTATTTGAAAAGCAGATGTCTACAGCTTTTAAGAAGCTTCTAAACTCAGGCAATGAACTCTTTGTAATGATGCTTGATTATAAGGGTTTCTTTATCTGGGATGGTTACGATGGCAATAAGATGAATTCTATCTTCTTAGCCTCTAAACGAGAAGTTGTTTCATCTGACCGGAAAGATGTTATTTCTGACATGGCTTCGTTTCCTTATGCGAGTTTAAGTAATGAGCCTGATACCCCTGATAGTACTTACGTGAAATTCCGATCAAGCGATTCGTATTACCACCGGTTGTATGTAGAAAGAAACAGCCCAGCGGACAAAGGGTTCGATATCCTTTTCTGGTCGGATACAACCGTTAAGACGATTATATTTAGACTGGAAGAATACGGGCGAAACAATGTCGAGAGCCAATACTCGGCAATCATGAGAGAAACCAGCGAAGACATTCTCGTCGAAGCGCTAACCAGTACTGAGAAGTACTCAAAGAATAAGATCTTCACGGCTAGAGGCGTTCTATCTAGAGCGGCTAGAATAGCTATGACGAGTTTAGGAAAACGTATCCCAAAGAAATAAGAGGAATAAAAAATGAAAAACGAAATTAGAACAATTGAAATGGATAAAATTTTCAATTCAGTTAATGAGCCGTTGGTCTTGAGCTATAACCGCTATCTTGGTGTTGAGGACATTCAAGAAACTCTGTCCGAACATGCATTCCTTAGCGATTCGGAGACGGGTGGAATTAGTCAATTTGTAAAGAACGAACTATGTTCAGTTATTTTTAATACTCACTCAAAAGGAAAAGCTATTTTTGATTTACAAACGAATTCACCGATGTCTACAGACATTTTCGGGTGTATAAGTTTATTAATCCGGGACTTCTTCGTTTTTGTTTCGAGTGCAGATTTTCATCCAGAGAGTGACAACGTTTCGTTAATTAGAAATAATCCACTCGAAGTAGTTACAGCGATTATCTTAGATAAATCAGGTTATCTCGAACAGGTGTACAAGGAAAATCACTTGTTAACAAAAACGGAATGTCTCTTAATTGCGATTGACTTCTCAGCAGATCAGTTTCTGAACGAAGGCGATTATCTCAAAGATATAACTAGACGTCAACTTACGAGTAGTATAAAAGAAGTTAAACCTCTCCTAATCAATGAGTTTGAAATTAAACCTCAGAAAACCATCACCAGACCTGAGTTTTATGTAGATGTACTGTCCACAAGTGTACCAGTAACCATAGATGTGACCGGTACGGATGATTATAAAAATCTAATTGCATTCTGGAGAAAAACGTGTAAATCCTGTAAACCCCGGTTTCGAGATAATATTTATAGCATTCTTCTCGATTTACCTTTAACCGATCTGAAAAGAAATCGGACAGACTACCAAGTCAACGCTATCTTTAACGAGTACAAAGATAAAGTCGATGACTTTATCCCATTTAATGAGGAGATCAAGATTGCTCGAACTTGTGAACGGGAATTATCCCTAACGGGAGCAAACATCGTAGAGAACAGTTTTAACTATCCCTCAACCTCACTCAGACGTCTAAAGAATGTAATTCAAATTCAGGCTAGAAAATTGTTCGATACAGCTGAAACTCGGAATGAGCTTCGTTTATTTGAATTCGAAGACCCGAAGGTTATGAATATTATTGGGCGACGTTTCGGAAAATCTATTGCCAACATCCAGATTAGCAACCTCCCAAATATTAATGATAGTTTGGTAGAGATTGAACTAACCGATACTATCCACATTCTAGGCCTTAAAAAAGATGGGAGATTCTTCAAAATCCCTGAAGAGTACATGTCCGATATTTTCAGACCTCGTTTCTCGAATTGGGCTATAGATACCATCTATCTCCCAAAGAATGTTCTAAACGAGAATGGTGGTTTACGGAAGGTGTATTTCAATTCTAGTTTGGAAATTTTTTCCCAAGAACCAGAAAACTACGTTCGCCCGAATGAACACCCTAACATCTCTAAAGATTCCATTCTCTGTATCGGAGATCTTGATGGTCGGGTTCGCAAGGTGAATTTTTATGAACTTAAACGTGCTCTAGAGTTCCCAAACTTTGATAGCCCTTATGAGTCAATGGGTTCCTATTTAAACGAAGAATTTGAAGGAGAAGTTATATACGGCCAATTCATCGATTTCTTCTCCCACTATTGTGGGCTTGATTTCGAAGAAAAGTTCCCTACAATTGCAAGACTTTTTCCAAAAATGAAATATTCAACTCTTTAAAGAGGAAGAAACATGAGTCTAAACGATACTTTGATAAACGTATTAAGCGTGAATCAACTAAGCAACGTCAGCCAGGATCCAGCCGTTATCAGCGAGATCGTTGATTGGAGTCTTAAAAGAGAAATCACCGTTCTCGCTCCATCCGAAACAGCTCCTATTCAGAGTAGGCGTGCCTCAAGTCAAGCCCTCTCCGCTCGAAAGATTCAGATCAACAATATTGTCACCGACAATGACAGAAAGGGTACGTTTGTTTCGGTCTTAGGTGCGGGTGGTGTTGGCGGATGTATGGCTAATACTATTCTATCCCGTCCATTCCTAATGGGCGACTGTCTCCGACCAGATAGGAATACCTACGAATTCATTGATTATGACGTTGTAGAGCCTCACAACTTGAATCGAAGCTCTTATCTAGAACTAGATTCAGTTGGTTCACTTAAAATCGAGGCAATAGGTCGCTCAAGAAAATTCAGGATTATCAATCGACTTAGTTATTCTCGGGTTACGTCTCAATGTAACCCCGAAAACACGAACATGAACCTGTTTAACGAGGCCCGTAGCAAGTCTAATCTTTTTCTGCGTTGCGAGAAAGTTCAGAACGTAGATGATCTAAAGAATCATCTTTCACATACTCGGGTTCCCCGCAATCGCTTTATTATTGATTGCCGAGATACGCTCAACTCTGAAGTTATCCTTGAGGATACATGGGTCAAGTTAGCTTACGATGGTGGCAATGATTTAGCTTTTCACTTCAACCCTAAAGAATATGTAGGAAAATTACTTAACACCGGAGACGGGGGCAACTACGATGTTGTCCCAAGTTTCTATGTTCCAGCTAATATTTTAGCAAACACTAGCCTATTTTTTAGCATCTTTAGACCATTAAAGATTAACAAGAAGGGGATGGAAGTTCGAATGGAGCTAGATGACTTAATCGAAAACTCAGGAGTAGATATTGACGATATCTGCGAACTATACCTTGACGAAGAACTGGAGATATTAACAGATGCTTAGTAACACTTTCCCAAGAAAGACATTGCTAAAAATCAATTTTAGCGAAGATCTTAAGAAAATTCAGAGCACTAAGAATGTGCCTGAGTTCAAGCTAGCTATAGAGAAAATCCTGGAAGAGAAATCCAGAATTGCGCAGAACGTTGACATTGCGACTATAGCATGCACCATCATTAAAGAAATCTTCAGAGGAGAAGACACTGTAGGTTGGAGACAATTCAGTGACCGTAACCCTAGACTCGTAAGCAATTTAATCCAGCTTATTAGCACAAACCTGCCTAACCCGCGAGAGTTGGCTGGTGAGATCGCTATAGCTCGCAGAACGTCGACACCTAAAGACTTGAGCGATATTGATTTTCTTAAAGTACTAACCGACCGTTATGACGATTCGCTGGAGAAGATTAACGATTTTGGCTCTTATGACATCGCCGAGTTCCTGTCGGGTGAAGATCCAGAGCGGTATAAAACGTTTAATACAGCTATGCTGAATAACGATGGAGTGGTGTTAAGAAACGGATACGAAATTGAAGGATTCAGCGCGTCCGAGCATCGTAACATTCTCGTCCTGCCCAATATATCGTTGATCAACTTAGTAAACGACTTCTTGGACGATAAACAAGAGTCCTGTTCAACTGAGATATTTCCGGACTTTCTAGCTAAGGCCAGAGAAGTTTATAATGAGCAGAGCGAGAAGGATAATAAGCTTGTTTGCCTTTTGATGGAAATCGGATACGACAGAAATATTCTGTCTAGAGAAGATATCCCTCAAGAAAAACTAGCCGAAGCCTTAATCGCTAAAAATAAAATCATGACTCTTCTATACGCAAACGAACTTGGCCACGTCTTGTCTGAGACATGGAGACGTTTAGGATCCACGTATATAGACGCTAGCAACAACATATATAGTGCCGAAGAACTAACGGAGTTGTCTGAAATTTTTGATACTCTCGAAAACTTTGACTTTAGCAAGTTAGACGAGTTAGTCTTCTTCAACGAAATCACCAACGGAGATGAATCTCCGTTGGACTTCTTCAACAATTATGCCGTGTTGTTAAAACGATTCTTTGACTTTAATAAAGACGAGGCTTTAATCTCGCAATTCGCACTGTTCGAGACTCTCGATCACCTAAGATCATTGGACGATTTTACTGAGAACCCGAGAGAATCTTTTTACTTGTGCGAGAAGCTTCTAGATAGCTTCACTAATTCTCTTTTGTCTCAGGATGACAGTTTTAGCATCATCAGCCGGAGTAGAATAGATTTTGAGAACAAGAAGTACTTGATCTTTACGAGTTCTCACTCGTCGGCAAGACCGCGCTTTGACATTTATTCCAGACCTAATGTCTTCTTTGAACCACAATGTTCATTCAACCGTGGAGTAGTCGGTGCTGCACCGCTAGTATACGGGTTCAGTCCAGCGGATAGAGAAGATCTGGATCGGGCGGTTAAAACGAGTGGTGTTGAAGATGGAAAACTGAATGCAGAGTTTATTAAAAACATACAAGACAACTTAGAGCTAGAGTACTGTAACTTTCTGGGTGCTTACTCAGAAGACGAAATGGAGACCTTGGTTTACTTCTTAAAAAATGTGGTGCCTAATAACATCCTAAACTTCGCTCTAGCTTTCTATGTTGAAGATGGGAAAGGCGAAGTTGTTCGAATGTTGTCTGACACCGAATACGGATATCCTGAATTGAATGTCGATTCTCTTATTCTTGATATTCAGCGTAAGTTGAAGGAACATCGGGTTTCAGGGTATATATCGAAGAAATATCCGACCAAGATAGAGCGGATCTTTCACGAAATTGTATCTGAGGGGGATAACGGTAGCATCAGCCACTTTGATGATTTAGTATTAAACTACTGTCTCTCGTTAAAGCTAATTCAAGATAAAGATTTGGACGACTACGAGTCTAACGACGCTGAAACGATTACCCCAGAAGAGCTTTCCAGACAGAAATCTTTTATGTTCTTTACTGATTTCTTTGGTGGCTAAAGATAATCTTTTAAGGTTTAAAAGATTTTCCATAGTTTGAACAAAAAAATAAACATATATTAAATACGTGATCTAACATAAGATCACTTGACTTTTCTAATCGCAAAGAAGGAATGAACATGAGTAACTATAAATTTACAATCGGACAGATTAACAAAACTGCGGCAGAGACCGCTTGGAATAAGATCGAAAGCTCTAACTTGGATATGGTTAAAGAAATGGCCGAAAGTCTAGGCCATACTAAGGCTGATGTTGAGAATGATGACCGCCTCGCGTCGGCCATCTGGAAGGCAGTGAAAGAGAAAACTCGTAAGACCAAGATGACACTGACTGTAGAGCGATTAAACGGTGTAGCAGGCACTCACCGTTTAATCGCCCCAGCAGCACCTGCGGTTTCAGCACCTACACCTACCACTGAAGCAGCACCTACACCTACCACTGAAGCAGCACCTGCACCTACCACTGAAGCAGCACCTGCACCTACCACTGAAGCAGCACCTGTTGTTTCCACTCCAGTGGTGGAATACGATATTACCCTTAAGGTGGGCAACGAAACCTTCCAAATCCAGGGGGAGGACATCTACGATACGCTAGACCAGATTCGCCAGGTCGGAAAACGGAACCGAATTTCAAACATGACCTTGAACGAGGTTATGGATGGAGGGCGGCTGCGCCTGGTAGATCCAGAAAAAATAGAAAGTGGGAAGTTATATAAGATAGAAAAACCTCTATCTGCTGCTAACTAACCGTCCAAGGGTTGCCGAGAATTATTTTCGGCAACCCTAATTTTTTTATAAGAGGAACGAGAATGTTTAAAACAAACCTGTTGTCTAGCGAGTTTAACTTCATCTCAGACATGAAGATCATTGTCCCTGAAAGCGTACACGACTTATGCAAGGCATTGCACGGTGCAATTTCCAACCAGTCTATCGAGTTCGGGTTCTTCCTGAAGTCCATCATTAATATCGACGCCGGAGAAGTAGTTATCTATCCAGTTGATCTTTCTGTCGGTACTAACTTTGAAGTTCCGAAACAACGGGCGACGGTGGGAACGATTGCGTTTGATGAGGAACCGTCAGATGCCTCGTTTAATACAGTAATTCATCGGCACCCTGCCGGTTGCACTAGTTTTAGTACGACAGACATGTCATCTATCAATGAAGAGTTCGATGTATCTTTAATCTTCATTCCAAACTCAGCAACACCGTTTCCTGATGCGCTAGTCAACTACCGTATCAATGATGACACGTTTATCCGCTTCCGTGTGAGTTCAAAAAACGTTATTATTCGAAAAAGTGTTACTGCTATTTCGAGCTTTATCCGAGATAAAGCTAAAAATATTTCAGTCCAGCCTTCGCGAGTTAAACTTGTAAACAACCCTACTTCTAAAAAGAGTATTGCAGTTAAACCGTCGAGTAAAGGAGCTACTGGATCTGCTTGGACACGACCTTTACCGGATAGCTGCTCCGACGATGAAGCCGCTGCTTTAGCGCTAGATCCTCGGATCACCCTTTTATCATCTGACGATCCTATGGATGACGAATGGTTTTTAGATGAACTTGACCAGATGGCACACGACCCTAACAAGCCTTAATCATTCCGGTGTGCCTTATTTCTATAAGGTACATCCTATTTTTTTATTTAAGGAGAAATTCTATGGAACTCAAAAAAGTTGAAAACCTATTAAACAAAAAGAAATGGCTTAAAAAGGATATCATTGAAGTCCGCGCCATTCTCATGGAGGCTAAAGATTCTTTCTATAACTCGGGTGAATCGCTGTTCTCGGACGAAGTTTATGATATCTTGGAGGAACGTTATGAGAAATTAACGGGTGAGTCTTTACCTGTTGGCGCTAAGGTGAGTAACCTCGTTGATACAGCACACGGTTTTGAAAATTTCTTAGGTACGCTGGGGAAGGTTAAAGCGGGTGAAGAAGAGCAATTTAAACCAATGTTGGAGCACATAAAAACCGCAGCTGGAAACAACGTAGTTAAGGTGGCATTGTCCCAAAAGATCGATGGTAATTCACTGGCGATTACCTTTGACAGAGACGGGAATGTTCTGAGAGTAATAACACGCGGGGATGACGGCTTAGGGAAAGACCTCACTAAAGCCTTCAAGAATTCAGGTATCTTTGACATTCCCAATCTCAAAAACGTTGATCTCGGTTTTGAGTTTGAGAGTGCAACTTTTAAGTTTGAAGCTGCAGCGCCTTGGAGTACTTTTAACACGGTTGAAGGTTACAAAAACCCAAGAAACTACGTTAGTGGGCAACTGTCTCGGTCTCTCGATCAATTGGTTGAAGTTCTTAAATCGAAAGTAATTCATTTCTACATGTTAGGTGATGGAATTACCGAAGGTGGTAGAAAAATAATGTTCTCTCTAGTCAAGAGAGAATTTAACAATGAAGTGTACTCTTCGGTGATCCGTAAATACTTAACGGTAGGTGACAACTTTGAGGGTTTCCTAAAGTTATTTTCAAAATATTCCAACCTAATAGATTCAGCTAGAAAGAACTATAGCGCCAGCAAGCATGGCTCCTATGCTTACGACGTTATGACAGATGGTGTTGTTGTCGAATGCACAAATGAAGGAGTTCAAAATATTCTAGGTTGGACGTCCGGTCGCCCTAACTATGCACTAGCCTATAAGTTTAAGCCAATGAGTGCTATTACTACCTGCACTGGTTTCCGGTTTGACTTCGGTAAAAGTACCGGACGTATTACGCCGGTAATTACGTTCGATACTGTAATTATCAACGGCAACGAGTACTCTAATGTATCTCTAGCCAATTATAAGCGATGGAATGAATTACAACCGTTAGGAGTCGGAAGTAAATTACTTTTTACTCTTCAGAACGACACCTTGGGCTATATTGACAAATTGGATGTCGACGAGAATAAAAGAGTCAAGCCGTTTGAATTCATTACAGAATGCCCGACCTGCAAGACTGAGTTGGATGTAAACGAAAACGGCACGTTCGTCTATTGCAGAAACAAGTCTTGCACGGCTAAAGTAACTGGAAATATATACAATTTTCTGGATAAGATCGGGGTTAAAAATATCGGACTGAGAACTATTGAGAGCATTGATTCTAAATATGGTTTAGAGACAATACTCGACATATACAGACTAACTAAGAAAGACCTCATGACCGTTGAAAGGATGGCTGAAGAGTCTAGTAAGAATTTCATTAGAGAAATTAATAAAGTCCGTGCGATAGAGGATTGGAAATTCATTGGCGCTCTTTCTATTGAGGGGATCGGGCGTACAAAGTGTAAAGATTTCTTTAAGCATATATCTTTAGAGGAGGTTATAAATTTTGTAATCTGCGAAGATTACAAAGGGCTACACGACCTTTCTTTAGCTAGAAAAGTTCCCGGATTTAAGGACAAATCATTAGAAACTCTCTACTCCGGAATTTCTGATAAACTGGAGGTTATTGTAAGCTTAATGCGCTATATCTTCGATGTAGAAGTTACTACTTTATCTGAAGAGGAACTTAAGGCAGAGAGTATTAAAGAAATTTATACGTTCTGCATCACCGGAAGTCTGAAAGGTAAGTATTCGAGAAAAGAGTTGACGGATCAGATTAGAAATTTAGGCCATAAAGTTACTGGTAAAGTTACCGGTAACACTTCGCGTCTGATAAACAATGATCTGACATCAACTTCCAGTAAAAATAAGGATGCCATGAAATTAAATGTACCTATTATAACTGAAGATGAGCTTTATAAGCTCCTAAACCTATAAAAAAAAGATGGGCTAGAGGGATACGCTGAGTATCCCTCTTTTTTTTCGATTACTTACCCGTAGGTAAGTAATCACCATCAGCCCAATCGTTCATTTTTTATTTCCTATTTTTTTTTAATTAAGGATTATTTAGAAGTATAAACAATCCAGCTCATTAATATAATATGTGTTTAAACATTTTCAATATACGGGGAATTTATGAAGACATTAGATTTTAGACAAGAAGCTAGAAGAATCTTCGAAGATGAAGAATATGATTTAAGTTCATTAAGTTTTCACAATAAAGGTAACTATGCGCTGACTTGGATGAGCAATAGGATTGCAGAAATGGACGAGATGGCCAACATAGGAAGTCTCAGGCCTATCCGGTCTACTATGGTCTCAGCTAAGAATATTCTAGAAACCTTCCACGACCGTATGAACCGAGTGGCGCGTGAGCATCGAACTGGTAGGGTTATGAAAGACTTGCTCATCGGGACGTTAATCGAAGATCCGGCTATTGAGGATATCAATGTTAGATCGTTAAGTCAGACTATCGAAATCTCAGGGATGCTGGTAAAGGGTGGGTACTACGATAAATTAATCAGTGAAATTGATACTCAATTCTCACCAATGTTTGAAGAGTTTAAGAACCGTTATGAGGAAGAAGACGGCGTTTTAAACTTATTCAATACGTTTATAGATACTATAGACGTTGAGCCTTTTAGTGAGCTTATTGAAACTCAGATTTCTAATATGTACGCTATCCACAATGACGCTAAGTTTCTTGCAGAAGAAGAATACAGGACTCAGCGTCGGCTAGAGGCTATTCAGATCAGTATTCAAGAGAAGCTTGTCCCTTTAGAGCAGGAGTATACGACTAAGAAATCCGAGTATGATACCTACAAATCTGGGTATTCTTATCAAGTGGCCGTCACGGAGACGGTTATAGACCCTGAAACAGGTGAAGAAGTCGAAGAGACCAGATACGAAACGGTCACAGTCGCGGGTACCTTAGACCCAATGGTTAGCAGCGTAAAGTCTAGCCTTTCGAGTAATTCGGCATACTCTAGTCGTTTAAAATTCGCTGTAAACAATACGCTTTATTCGGGAAGCTCGACATTTAGGTTCGAGAATGAATACGGAAGTAATCTTGAGGCCAGTGAGAAAAGCCTATTAGATGAGCTTAAGGCGGCCTACGACAGTCAGAATGACGAAGCCTCGTCCCATAGTAACACTCTGGCCTTCACTCTCCAAGGTAACATTCTATCGGACGAGTTCTTTCCGGAGTTCATTAAGGACGCAGTAAGAACCCCGTTATATGATAAAGAAGAAACTATCAGATTCAAGAACTACTTCTCTTCAGAGCTTAGTAGTGGGGATACAGCTCTGTTGAACAACTTGATTAGCGAACTTGAATCTTACGAAGCGCTAAAAGACTCCCATTTGGAATTGGAACGCGAGTACCACACTATTAAACGAGAGTACGATACAGTTACTCTAAGAATAGAAGATTACGAAACCGTTCATAATACAATTCAAAATGTGTATGGAAGCGAGACCGAAATTCGGTACATAGAAAGGAGTTTTATCGACCCTGTAAGAAACTCGGTTGTATCCATAAAAGCTAATCTCGAAATTGCAAAATTACAGATCGGAAGGGTGCTGAGGGCCAAGGACTTCCTAGACGACCAAACCCTCGTTGATACTGAGAAGTTAATTCGAGATTATCATGATTTATATGTAAATGCCATAAGTCAGCTGAATTACTATATGTCGATCATTAGCAACTGGACGATAGATTACCCCTGTTCTTATGCTGAATGGAGGGCGAGCTGTGAGGATACTTATGAAAGTTTCATGGAAGTTTCAACCCCAGAAACAGCGCTAAATTATGATCAGATAATTAATTCACTCGATCCTTACACATTAATGATCCCTTTCATTAACGACAATATCCTCGCTAATGAATTTGGTCGACCGGACTTAGTACAGGGGAATATTGAGAACTGTCAGAGCGCTTATCAGGAACATGTAGCTTACGTGGACGTAAACAATATCGAAGTTGAGCTTAAGTTTATAGATTTCTTCACGATGTGTTCTCAATACAAAGATCACATTGACTCTGAATTAGAAGCCCTACTAGACTCAGTTCAACAGCTACAGATTGAATGCTACCAGTTCAGGGGGGTTCCTATCATCCTCCAGATGTATCTCTTGATCTATGAGCTTGATCTTCGTGTGAACGCTTATAATCAGTTATTGAGTTCTCTAATAGGGATGCTTAACCTCTTAAAGGACGAACAAACCTTTGAAACATTTAGGCAAAGTGCTTTAAGTGCGGATGATCCTCTTTACGGACTAGCGATGGAACGGACTAACTACTATCAGGAAATGCTAACCCGTTTACACCTAGAGTATGATCTGGAATCCAAGAATTTGATCCAAATGGGTACTGATCCAAATAAGATAGCCTTGGTTATTCAGCCCCCTAACATTATAACTATAATGGATACGATTAAAAGGGATCTGATCTCTACACCTGAGATCTGTATAAAAGAATACGTAGAGCGGTTGGAAAGAATGTATTTTGAAAATCTGATCAATCCAAAACTTGAACCATTACCGGAGTAATATATTATGTTAAATGCTAGACTCGGAGATATGTTTGCGGGATTGTGCTTTAGCCATAAGCGACCGAAGGGGGTCGCGGGTATTATCGTTACTGGTGGCTTTGATACTTTAGTCAACGGAATGCCTATTGCTAGAATGGCGGACTTAGGTATTACGATGTGCGGCCATCCGTTTATTGTAATGGGAGCAGCAACCGCGCTGTCCGGTGGAAGACCTATTGCTAGACTGGGTGACGCTGTAGTCGGCAACGGGGTTCATGTAATTTTAACGGGTTCACCCGACGTTATTACTAACTGAGCTTCGAATATATATTATTAAATTGTAATCCACAAAATAAACGGGAAAATTATGTTCGATAAAGATCTATATAATATGGCTTCCGATATGTTCTTCATTAACAAATTCGGTGATCAAGGAGTAGTCTTTGAACAGACTGAGTTTCAAAATCGGGAAGGGATCAACTTGATTGAAGGATTAATTAAACTCATCAAGTCCGACAACGGTATTAGTCTAAGAGTTGAGATAAATCCTGACGATCTCAATTCTTCGACTGCCGTTCATTCGTTACACCTAATCTGTTCTACAGACGAAACGATTGTAACAAGAAACACAATCTTTGTTGATGATTTCGAGGTTGTTGATGGTAAGCTTATTCTCAATAGCTCTTTCCTATGTAACAAAATTCGGGAGAATCAACATGGTAGTGTCAGTTTCTCTCTAGCCAAGTTATTGGCCGACAATCCCGTGTAGACTATGAAGACTCTAGGTGTTTACATCGATCGCGAATGTACTGCGAAAAAGATGGAAAATCTAGAAGCTCTTATATACACCATCCAGTTGTACTCTGAGGATATCTCTCGTTTCTTAAATAGAAACGAGAGTATATCTGAGGTCGATGAGCTGTGTAGAAGCTTCTTTGATAATCCGAATAGCGAAGAACTAGTCGTTGATGAACACGGTTATTCTGATATTGAGTACCTAAAGACGCTTGCTTCAGAAAGTAATGTCTTATTAGTTATAGTCAGCCGCAAAAACTTCAACAGTATTATAGGAGTACTTTCAGAATTAGATTTACGTAGTTTGGAGCTTCGTGTTCTCAAGCTGAGAGACGAGCTTTTTTCTATGAACCGTAAGCCTCAACGAAAGAGGGGCAACAAGGGAATTCCTGAAAATACGACAGAGCTGTTTATTCTTAATACCATTGATCTGGCTGGAGAGAAACTACTTGACGGACTTAACAAAGCACGAAAAAGCCTTCCTAGACACTCTAAAAATCTTTGAAGGCCTCAGCACATGTCATAGACATAAAATAGCTGCGCTTATATTTAGAGGATCCGATTTATTAACTGTAAACTACAACGGAGTTCGCCAAGGCGAAGAACACTGCGAAGATTTAATGCGCAGTGGCCGTTTATCTTACGCAGAACATCGGGAGTGGTCTAAAGTCAATGAAGTCCACGCTGAGATAAATGCTATAGAGAAAGTTAAAAAATTAAATGTATCTCTAAAAGGTACATCTATAATGGTTAGCAAGACTCCCTGCGAGAATTGCTTTAGAGAAATAGTGAAAAACGGTATCTCTAGCATCATAGCTGTAGGTTTCTGGAATAATCCGGATACCGTTTACGAGAAATCTGACGGTAATACTACTGCCGATATTAGCGAAGCTGCTTTATCCTTTAACATAAACTATAAACTTTTGGAGACCGACGATGCTTCTTAAAGAAAAATCTAAGATCCTTCTACTAGAAATAGTAGAAGACACTAGAGTCGCTATGCGATTTAAATTAGACAGTCTGGACAGCACACAGGATGTCCGACTTAAAGGATTAGTACCTCATAAAGTTTATAATCATAACGGAGAAGTAGTTGTATCCTATGATTATAAAAAGGAATTCGTCGATATTCTCCCTTTAGCCGAGTACAAAGGGTGCCAGCTTGTTGCGGCTATTCTGACTAAAGAGAACGCAAATGAATACCAATGGGCGTATTGGGATATCGGGGAACAGATCTTCAAACATGACGATCGAAATATCCTCCCTACTATGGGGACTATGACAATCTGCAACGAAGAGGAGAGTAAACACATCGACTCAATCTTCCCGAATTATATGAAGACCAGCAACGAGATTCTTGAAAACTCTTTCGAGAAGAAGCAAATGGTCAAAAAGCAAATCGAAGAGCTTAAAACTAAGTAAAAATAACCTTACCCAGTATTTCTGGGTAAGGTTAAATCTAGTTGTGTACTTCTTCGACATTGGAGCTTTTGGCTACTATGACCTTTCGGCTTGGGCCTTCATACCGGTCTTCTCCTTTAAATCTAGTAACCTCAGTTTTAGGCTGAGTTACTTTCTTTTTTAAAACCTTCTTAACCTTATGTTTTTCAGGGGAAGATAAATCTTCTTTAACTTCTGAAGATACCATAGTTTCCTCTTTCTTAGGAGATGCCACAGGGGTCTCCTTAATAATCGGTTTGACGGTTTCTCGCGTCTCTAAATTAACTTCTTTTAGATTCTCGAAAACTAGTTTTTCCCTGTTTCTACTATTTACGTGGGAGGTCAAAAGATACGTTCCTGTTATAGCAAAACCTAACGCAAAGGGATCAATAATTGCAACTATAAACACTGTTACTAGTGCATAAAAATCCCTCCCATCCATCCCAACCATAGCTCCTATGTTATTAGCAAAATCCAAAAGATTGGACTCAGGTTCCACGTCGTTCAAGCCTTGAAGATCAGTAAGCTTTTCCCTTAGACTTGTTTCTTCGGCTTTTATAGCCTTGATTCTAGGGGCAAACGCGTCGATCAATTTCTGTCTTGATGTGGCATAGTTACTTGGAAGTTCTTCCACCTGTTTATCCATACCCTCACGTTCGCTCTTAAGTTCCAGTAACCGGTTTTTAATGATTACTATCTTTTCACTTTTAACTTCAACAACGTTAGCAGTCGTAGAGAAAGGTTCGTAGAGGTGAGTGTATGTGAACAGGAAAGATAAGACCATAGACGTAATAAGCGCAATCCAGAGCCAGCTCTTGAGAAGAACTGGGAATTCTTCATCAGAGTTTAAGTGGAATAAAACTACTGCGCATACGTTCTTTCCTATCTCCAAGGCTATACCCAGTGCCAATATCCCTAAGAAAAACTCGGGCACCGGAATCAGATCCAGAAGTCCATTTATACCAAAATACGCCGATATAACAGCCATAGCTAAACCGGCCAGAAATATCATAAGTATTGAAGTTAACGTTAAAAAATTTTTCAAAATAAACCCCTTAATTTCTTATTGAAAGGAGACATAAAAAATGTCTAAAAAGAAAAATGTAAAAGTCCATAATAATCAGGAAGAGGTTGAGGTAGTCAAATCTATTTTTAAGGCCGTTAGAAAGGGCACCCAATATATCCTAAATAAATGGGAAGGGCAAATAAAAGAAAATCTAAAGAACAACAAGGACGAAGAAACTAAAAAAGATAGCTAAATTAATGTAAAGACCAAGGAAGGTCTTTTTTTTTTACTCATGATCGTACTTCATAATCGTCTTGTTTGAAATAGATTTTTTAACAGTAT
>Ga0055584_100002512_pt1 | contig 18105 bp, 14 predicted proteins | sample OSDHelmetaG_FD_58716 | JGI IMG/M metagenome (GOLD analysis project Ga0055584, IMG submission 58716) | Pelagic marine sediment microbial communities from the LTER site Helgoland, North Sea, for post-phytoplankton bloom and carbon turnover... | ecosystem: Environmental > Aquatic > Marine >... | reverse complement strand
GCCAATTCTATAATTTTCTAAAAGATTAGGAGTGAAGTTACATATGACAATCACCTCAGAATCGGCTCCTTTGCGAATAAAGGCTAATACACAATTTTGAGAATCATTCCATTCTATCCATTCAAAACCATCTCCTTCGTAATTCTTTTCATAAAGAGCAGGTTCATTTTGATATAAAAAATTTAAATCCTTGATCATTCTTTGAAGCCCCTTATGTGGTGCAAATTCCAGTAAGTGCCATTCTATAGCATGATCAACATTCCATTCTGATGTCTGACCTATATCATTACCCATGAATAGCAACTTTTGGCCTGGATGTGTATACATATAGCAATAGAGCAGCCTTAGATTTGCAAACTTCTGCCATTCATCACCAGGCATCTTATGTGCAATAGATCCCTTGCCATGAACGACTTCATCATGGGAAAGAGGGAGCATATAGTTTTCTGAAAAAGCATAAGTAAGACTTCTACTTATTTCATTATGATGATACTTTCTATGAATTGGATCTTTACTCATATATTCTAAAGTATCATTCATCCAACCCATCATCCACTTCAATCCAAAACCAAGCCCACCTGCATCAACTGGTCTGCTTACCCCATTAAAGGCTGTAGACTCTTCAGCAATCATCTGAATATCTGGAAAATCTCTATAAATGGATCTGTTGAGTTCTTTTAAGAATTCAATGGCTGCTAAATATTCATTACCTCCATGAATATTTGGTTCCCATCCTCCATCATCTCTTGAATAATCGAGATATATCATACTCGCAACGGCATCCACTCTTAGTCCATCAACATGAAATTCTTTACACCAATAATGTGCGCTGGAAAGTAAGAATGCTCTGATTTCTTCTCTTTCATAATTAAATATTAAGCTGTTCCAATCTGGATGAAAGCCTTTTTTTATATCAGGATGTTCATATAGGCATGTTCCATCAAAGTCTGCAAGGGCAAACTCATCATTGGGAAAGTGGGCAGGTACCCAATCTAGGATTACTCCAATATTATTTTGATGTAATTTATCAATAAGGAACCTTAAATCATCTGGATTGCCGTATCTGCTTGTGGGAGCAAAGTAGCTTGTGCACAGATAACCCCAAGAAGGATAATATGGATGTTCCATCACAGGTAAAAATTCCACATGAGTGTAATTCATCTCTGTGAGATAATTTACCAGTTCTTCTGCTAATTCTGTATAGTGTAAAGATCTATGTTCTTCATTGGATTTTTTCCAGCTCCCTAAATGGAGTTCATATACAGACATTGGGTTGTTAAGACTGTTAGGAATATGCCTAGTAGACATCCAGGATCCATCCTTCCATTTATAATTAGAGAGCTCAACTACACTTGCAGATTTGGGAGGCATTTCTGTTCTTCTAGCATAGGGATCTGCTTTCTCCCTTACTTTATCGTCGTGATTGGATAATATCGAGTATTTATATAATGCTCCTGCCTGTATACCTGGAATGAATCCTTCCCAAATACCACTTCCGTTCCATTGGACAAATAACTCTGATGTGCCATCTGCGCTCCAATGGTTAAAATCACCAATTACTTTTACTGATTTAGCAGCAGGAGCAAATACAGCAAAATAAGTTCCTATTTCACCATTTAGAGTCATGATATGAGAACCAAAATTATCATATAATCGGCAATGATGGCCAGACCGAAATAGCTCTAAATCGTAATCTGTAAATTTTGAAAATGGAATTGTTTTCTTCACTTGGGTAATATAATAAAAGGATTAATAAGATTAGAAAGGACTGTTAATATCCTAGTATGGGACAGTTAATTTACAATACTAATTTCCTGAAAACATTAAATTTAGATTTATTGAGTATCTAACTTTTTATATGAGGAATTATCCTGGACATAAGTAGATATGATTTTATCAAAACTGTAAAAATTCAGACAATTCAAATGTGTGAATAATTCGTTTAAGGATTATTAATTTTCATTCTTATTAGTAGTGACATCTTGAAATATTCATACCTTTTGCTGAATTTCTTAAAGTGGTATGAAATCTATTATTAAAACAGTTATTTTTCTTTCACTTCTTGTTGTGGTGATTTTACAGTCGTGTGAACCATCATCTACAAATAAAAATCACATAGTTGTCAAATCTCAAGACAATATTGCATTTATCGGTGGAAATCTTTGTTCACGAATGATTAATTACAGTCATTTCGAAACAGCTATTCATTTAGCTTTTCCAAATGATTCATTGACGATCAGAAACATGTGTGATGGAGGTGATACTCCAGGATTTAGACCTCATTCTGGCAGAGACTCTTCTTGGGCATTTGATGGAGCATGGGATTATCAGGATGAACTAGCCAACAAATCTTTCAATGTGGGTCATTTTGAATTTCCAGATGAATGGCTATCTCGGTTGGATGTTAATACCATTATTGCCTTTTTTGGATATGCTGAATCATACTCAGGTGCCGAGGGGTTAGAAAATTTTAGAGGAGAACTGCAGGCATTTGTCGATCACACCTTATCCTTGTCTTATGATACTATCTATGCGCCACAATTAGTATTAGTCTCCCCTATTGCTTTTGAAGACCTTTCAGAAAAATTTGATTTGCCAAATGGATCTATTCAGAATGCCAATTTGAAATTGTATTCAGAAGTGATAAAAGAGGTCGCTGCAATTAATGAAATTCCTTTTATTGATGCATTCTCAGTTTCTAAAAAATGGTTTGGGGCTAAAAATGAAATGACTATTGATGGTTTTCAAATGACTGATGAATCCTATGAGCTTTTTGCAGAGTTTTTGGTGAAAGAGATTTTCGGTGTAAAGTCAGGGTCAAAAAACAAAGAAGAGGTTCATGCTGCTGTAAAGGAAAAGAATTGGTTTTGGCATAATGATTACAAGATTCCAAATGGTGTTCATGTATTTGGTAGAAGATATGATCCTTTTGGACCTGATAATTACCCTTTTGAATTTCAGAAGATAAGGGAAATGACAACTATTAGAGATCACAATATTTGGGCGGTTTCTGTCGGGGAAGAATTTAATCTTGAAGAGGAAGATGCTAACACCATTCAACTTCCAGAAGTAGAAACCAATTTCAAAACTGGGGATTACGGTAGAGGAAATAATAGATATTTGTATGGAGAAGAAGCAGAAAACAAAATAATTGCTCCATCTGGATACAAGGTTGACCTATTCGCTTCAGAAGAAGATTTTCCTGATTTGGCTAATCCGGTTCAACTCACTTTTGATAATGAAGGCCGGCTGTGGGTAGCAGTGATGCCTACATATCCTCACTATAAGCCCGGTGATCCTAGACCTAATGACAAACTGATTATACTTGAGGATACTGATAATGATGGAAAAGCAGACAAGCAGACAATTGCCGCGGATAACCTTCATCTACCAATAGGGTTTGAGTTAGCTCCAGAGGGTATATATATTTCTCAAGGGACTAATCTTAAGATTTTGAAAGATAATGATGAGGACGGATATTATGAGTCTGAAGAAATTTTATTAAGTGGATTTGATGATCATGATACACACCATGCTATAAGCGCCTTTTGTTCTGATCCATCAGGTGCAATCTATATGGCAGAAGGTGTATTCTTGCATACTAATGTGGAGACTCCATATGGTGTGGTAAGAGCACATAATGGTGGCTTCTATAGGTATAATCCTGCCAAGAGACATTTAGAAAGAACCTCACAAGTAAGAATCCCTAACCCATGGGGAATAGCTTTTGATGATTGGGGACAGCCTATTTATATAGAAACATCAGGACCTGCAATGAGATGGATGACAACTTCTTCATCTAAACCGCTCTATGGATCTTTTAATTATAATGGGCGTGATCTTGTAAGAGAAGAAGACAGAGTAAGGCCTACTTCAGGACTTGAATTTGTATCTAGTAGACACTTCCCAGATGAGGTGCAAGGTGATATATTGTTGAACAACAGCATCGGCTTTTTGGGTACTCGACAATTAAAATTCATAGAAGATACTACTGGTTTTAAGACAGAATACAGACAAGATCTTTTGGATGGCTCAGATCCTAATTTTAGACCTGTAGATATGGAATTTGCGCCAGATGGATCATTGTATGTAGTAGATTGGCATAATGTGCTTATAGGTCATATGCAGCACAATGCTCGTGATCCTTTGAGAGACCATGTACATGGGAGAATATACAGAGTGACTTATCCATCTCGACCATTAGTGGAGCCTGCAAATATTGTGAGTGCATCTATTCCGGAACTTCTTGATAATTTGAAACTGCCAGAATACAGAAGCCGATATCGAACGAGGAGAGAATTAGCTGGAAGGAATCATGCTGAAGTTCTATCAAGTTTGGATCAATGGGTAGATCAACTAGATCCAAATGACAAGGATTTTGAGAAATATCAATTAGAGGCTCTTTGGATAACTTGGAGGTTGAATAAAGTAGATGAAAATCTTTTGATTTCTGTACTGAATTCTAGAGACTATAGAGCCAGAGCAGCAGCTGTGAAAGTATTGAGGTACAATACTGATAAGGTCTCTAATTATTTAGACCTGTTGAAAAAAGCGGCAAATGATACTCACAGCAGACCTAGATTAGAAGCAATGACCGCAGCTTCTTGGTTAAAAAAAGAAGAAACCATAGTCGTGCTAAACGAAGTGACAAAGCACGAGATGGATGATTGGTTACAAGGAGCATATGATAACATTGTAAGCCATTTGGGTGGTAAGATTAATGAACATAGAAATGACAAGAAAGAGAAAAATGTCTCTTTAAAAGGTGACGATCTAGCTGTGTATTTGAAAGGACAAGAAATTTATGAAAAGGACGCATATTGCGCTACCTGTCATCAAGATAATGGTAAAGGTCTCGCTTCAGTGGGTTATCCCCCATTAGCAGGTACAGAATGGGTTACAGGAAATCAAGAAAGATTAATAAAAGCGACTTTAAAAGGCCTTCATGGACCAATGACTGTTCTTGGTACTGACTATCCAGGTCAAGTGCCAATGACTCCTTTTGAAGGACTTTTGACTGATGATGAAATTGCAGCGGTATTGACTTATGTCAGAAATAGTTTTGGAAACCAAGCTGATCCTGTTGAATCAAGCTTTGTTGCCGAAATTAGGAATAAAGTAAAAGGAAAAGAGGGTTTCTATGTGCCAAAGGATTTACTATTAGAACATCCATTGAATGGGTTTTCGAATTGAGTTATTATTAGATTAAATGAGATAAGAATTATATAATGAAACATATATACAACGGCTGGTTTGGTAGAACTTGTTGGTTAGCCATTTTCGGTTTGAGTTTTACTTTTTGTCAAAACAAAGAAATAGAAGAAGAAGAACCTCCTCACATCGTATTTGTCACAGGTGATGAAGAATATAGATCTGAAGAATCTATGCCAATGATAGCTAAAATTATAAATCGTGAACTTGGAGCAAAAATTTCAATGTGCTATTCATTGGATTCCATGGGGATAATAGACCCTAATAACTCAAAAAACATAAGTAGACTTGAGGCTTTAGAAACCGCAGATCTAATGGTGATGTTTACTCGTTTTAGAGCGCTCCCAGATAATCAACTTAAAATGATTACCGATTATGTAGAATCTGGAAAACCTGTCGTTGGGTTCAGGACTTCTACACATGCATTTATGTATAAAGAAGATAGCACAAAAATGCATATGAATAATGAATGGCCAACCAAACTATTTGGCCAACAATGGATTACTCATCATGGCCATTTTGATGATGGGGCGAACCCAATGACATCTGTAACTCTGATAGAAGGTAAAAAGAATCCAATTTTAAATGGGGTCGAACCATTTGATGCTTATTCTTGGCTATATCATGTCGATGGTGGCAAATGGAAGTTGTATGGGGATAGTGATCCCTTTTTGGTTGGAAAATCTTTAAAGTCAAATCATGAAATGAATGATAGATTAGATGAATTTGCTCTGACTAATCCAGTGGCTTGGACAAAGAGTTATAATTATAACGGAATTAAATCAAGGGTCTTTTTTACTACTCTTGGTCATCCTTATGATTTCAAAAATTCATCAATGAGGGTTTTAGCATTGAATGGAATATATTGGGCCTTGGGCCGTGAAGATGAAATTCCCATAACTGGTGTAAACTCAACAATCGTGGGTGAATATGACCCAAATAATTCAGGATTTGGACAAAAGTTTAAACAAGGACTTAAGCCTATCAGTATTCCTTAAAAGTACATAACAAATAACATGAAATACCTTTCATTTATAATTCTAGTCTTAGTTTGCTTTACAAGTTGTGACTCTATTACTAATCCCACATTTGAAGGTCTCGAGAATGTGGTATTAGAAGAAATGGGTACTAAGAATCTTGTGGTAAAGGCAGAGATGATTATTAATAATCCAAACCCATTTGCTTTAAATTTAGAAGAAGCTGACATGTATGCAATTGTTGAAGGAATAGAGCTGGCTAGAATTAATCAAATATTTGGAACAGAGATGCCTGCAAATCAAAATTTCAGAATGCCCGTAAGTATTGATATGGATTTGACAAAACTCTATGCAGATGATCCCTTAGGGGCTATTTCCAAGGGCTTAAAAATCATGAGTGAAAAAAGACTTGATGTTCTATTTCAAGGCGAAATAAAAGTTGGAAAAGGTAAAGCAATGGTCTCAGTACCAATTGACCAAATTGAGACAGTTAAGTTTTAATCATAAAGTAAATGGGAGGCTTGAACTTAGTAAAATGGTTTGTGGGTTTTGCTATTTTAATTTTTGCGTTGGTATTTCTGTTGAACGGTTTTTCTGAGCAATCATTAAGAATTAATATTCGATGGTCAGCAAGACTTGCAGCTGTCTATTTCGCCATAGCATTTATGGCGTCGTCAATCCAATATTTTATAAAGGGATTATTTCCATTTTGGTTGTTAAGTAATCGTAAATATATTGGGATCTCATATGCTTTAGTCCACCTGATTCATTTAGGATTCTTATTCGTTTTACAATTTTGTTTCCACCCAGTTTTTGAAATTGCAGCTACAACATCACTCTTAGGCGGAGGGATAGCATATATTTTCACTGTATTAATGCTCATAACCTCTTTCGAAAAGTTTAGAAACTCATTATCAAGCTTTGTGTGGATAAAGCTTCATACCATTGGTGGCTATTGGATATGGTCTATTTTTATGATTACTTATTTGAAAAGAGTGGATACTGAACTGAGCTATTTGCCTATGATTGTAATTATGGTCTTAGCAATAATACTTCGAGGGTTTAGATTTGGTAGGAAACTAATTCAAAACACAAAACATTAGGGATCTTTATCTCGTTATGAAATGCAAATACTGAATATGAAATACATCATTTTTCTTTCTCTTTCCATTTTGTTTGTTTTGACTTCTTGTGGTGATGACGCAGATTGTACCGAAGCGGGAGTAGATCAAGAGCAGGCTAATTTCAATACTAGCTTAGATCTGTTAATTTCTACATATAATACTGACCCAAGTGAAGATAATTGTAAAAAATTAAAAGAAGAATCTGAAGAGTTCATAGAATTCTTGGAGGGTTTAAGAACCTGTGCCGATATAGACCAGAATAGCCTTGAATCTGCAATAAGTCAAGCTGAAAGTAATTTGATTAATATTCCTTGTTGATTAAATGTCTTCTGATTATTCTGGAACTCCACACAGCAGAAAACTTGGAATCAAAGAGCATATGGTCTACATGCTGTCAAACGAGCCATACAATTCTTTTGACCTTTTTGATTTTTGGCCAGAATCTACTTTAGAGAGTGCAATTTCGAAAAATTATTCATGTGATTTCATTCACATTTTCTGTAAGAATCTGGAGATTCTAAAGACATCAGTCTTAGTGCATAAACCATTACTTAAGAAGAATGGCATGATGTGGGTCAGTTGGTAAAAAAAGAGTTCTAATATTAAAACAAACATTGACGGGAACCATGTTCGTGAATTTTTTCTCAAAAATGGACTTGTTGATGTGAAAGTTGCATCTATTGATGACACTTGGAGTGCTCTAAAAGCTGTCTACCGAAAAGTTGACAGATAGATTTATATTATATCTAAAATTAACTCAGGAGGTCTACCAATTACTGCTTGGTCATTATTTATCAAAATAGGTCTCTGAATCAATTTGGGATATTTGACCATGGCTTTGATCCACATTGATTCAGTCATTTCTTTTCCTTTGAAATTTTCGATGAATTCCTTTTCATTTTTACGTATAAGTTTTTCAGCTTTGATGTTCAAAAGAACAAGCAGATCTTTTATTTCCTGAGCTGTAAGGGTTTCCTTAAGATACTCTCTGATTTCAGGAGATCTACCATTTTCTTCTAATATATTTAATGCTTCTCTGCTTTTTCGGCATCTTGTATTGTGATAAAGTATCATTCAAGTTTAATTTTATTAACCCTAGAATATCAATTATTTCAATGAATGTCGCATTCTTCTCATATTTTCTTTTTCTGATCGTTTATTATTGCAATTAGTATTATTTCAAATCGAATCAGATGAAATATCAGATAGTCTATTTCCTATTATTTACTACTTCTATTTTTGCACAGAATCAACTCAATACAAAGTTAGTTTCTCAACTCAGTTATACTGAAGAATTGAATGACATTTGGGGATATGTAGCCCTTGATGGAACTGAATATGCACTCGTTGGCACTCGTAATGGAACAAGTATTGTTTCTCTAGTTGATCCTGCAAATCCAGTTGAAGTATCCAAAGTAAATGGATCGAGAAGTGTTTGGAGAGATATAAAAACACATAATGAATATGCTTATGTAGTAGCTGATCAAGGAGAAGATGGGTTACTTATTATTGATATGTCTTCACTTCCAGATTCGACTGGCCATGTTTTTTGGAAGGAAGAGGTTAGTATAAATGGTATAGGTACTCGATTAAGAACATGTCACAATCTTTATATCGATAATGGATTCTTATATCTTTCTGGATGCAATATTGGTAATCGAGGAGTCCTCATTTTTGATATCAATGAAGATCCGCTAAATCCAAAATATGTAGGAGCAGCAAATCTTAATTATTCACATGATGTTTTTGTCCGTGACAACCTGTTATTCGCTTCGGAAATTAATAATGGGCTATTGGGCATATATGATATCAGTGATAAAGCCAACCCAATTCTCAAGGCAACGCAGTTAACTTCTTCTAGTTTTACTCATAATGCCTGGAGTTCAGAGGACAATAAATATGTATTTACTACTGATGAAAGACCAAATGCATTCTTAGATGTATATGACATCAGTGATTTAGATCAAATTCAAAAGGTGGAGGAATACCAGGTGCTTGCCACTCAAGGGGCAGGTGTCATTCCTCATAATACCCATCACCATAATGATTTTCTGATAACCTCTTGGTATACAGAAGGTGTGGTTATTTTAGACGCTTCGAGGCCAAAAAATTTAATACGCGTAGGTCAATATGATACGTGGGATGGCCCTCATGGAAATTTTAATGGTTGCTGGGGTGCATACCCATTTCTACCTTCTGGTTTAGTGTTGGCAAGTGATATAAGTAATGGATTATTTGTTATTGACGTAGACTATAATAGAGCTTCCTTTTTAGAAGGTAAAGTTTTAGATAAAGAAACTGGACAACCCATTAATGGGGCAAAAATTCGATTTTCTGAATTTGAAGAGAACGTACAATCTTCAGACCCAAATGGCAATTTCACTATAGGTCTTTTACATTCAGGAAGAGTGAAAGTTTTTGCTACGCATCCAGAGTACGTAACTGACACTTTGGCAATTCAATTCGATGATGGACTAGTAGTGTATGAGGACTTTGTATTAGAACGACTAAAGACTGTGGATTTGTCGATTGAGGTGATAGATAGAGAAACTGGCCTTTTAATTGATGATGCAGATTTTATAATCTCATCAGGTGATGTAGATAAAGAAGGAAGTACGAATGGTTTTGGTCAGAGTAATCTTGAAGTGATCGGTGGAAACTCAAAAATCATATGTGGAAAGTTGGGGTACAAAACTCAAGAATTTGAGTTTATTGCAGATGAATCAGACCCAACACTCCAAATTCAATTGGATAAAGGGATAGAGGATGATTTTACATTTAGTTATGGTTGGGCTATAAAGACGACTGCAACTACAGGATCTTGGCAAAGAGTGGTTCCGCAAGGCACTTTCTTTACTGACTTGAAATCAAATCCTGATACGGATTCACCAGATGATATAGGCAATAAAGCATTTATAACTGGTGTAAATGCATTAGATGTAGCAGAAAGAGATGTCGATGGCGGAAAAACTACTCTTATCTCTCCTCTTTTTGATATTTCTGATATCGAAGATCCTGAAATAGAATATTCATTATGGTTTTTTAACGGAGGAGGAGCTGGCTCTGTTCCAAATGATTATTTGGAAGTGGCGATAACAAATAGCCATGATACTGTTATTGTTGAAACTATAACAGATCCAAATTCGCTTTCAGGCAGATGGAGAGACAAAAGTCATATCAATGTTGATGAATTTATTGGGAATTCAAATTCAATTCAGATAATGGTTACAGCTGAGGACGCATCACCTGGTCATCTTGTTGAAGCAGGGTTTGACGATTTTGCCATTGTTAGTGCCACTACTACACCCACAGAAGAAGAGATCTCTGATGCAGGCATAGTCATCAGACCTAATGCTTTCTCTGATGTGTTGAAAATCAGTTCCGCTAAAAAGATGAATTCTGTAACATTGTTTGATATCAGTGGTAAGAGAATTATTAGTTACAATAACATAAATAGTAGAAGATTAGAATTAAATACCACATCTATAATTCCGGCAATTTATATAGCTGAAATAATTATGAAAGAGGGTCAGAGAATATCATATAAACTGATAAAAAGTAAAAACTAAATTCATTTAGATGGTAATCTTGAAACCAATTTTCACAATTGTGCAAGCTAATGAGTTGCTCCTTCTGCTCCTCTAGGCACTCTTATATCTTCTACAAGTTCTTGCACCCATTGTGGTGGAGCTGGTGTCATTCTACTAACGATAAGTGAAATTACAAGATTAATGAGCATCCCTATTGTCCCTATCCCTTCTGGAGAAATATCCCACCAATATTGATCAGGAGTGCCGCCACCAAACTTGAAATAAACTATATAAGTAAGAGTGAACAACAAACCTAGTACCATCCCTGATACTGCCCCTTGCATATTCATTCTTTTATCAAAAATGCCCAATACAATGGCAGGGAAGAAGGAGGAGGCAGCTAAGCCAAAGGCGAATGCGACAATTGCAGCTACATAATCTGGAGGGTTATAACCAAAATACCCGGCAATAACCACAGCCGCTGCTATCGAAGCACGAGCATACCACAATTCCTGTTTATCTGTAATCTCAGGTTTAAGCCATTTTTTCAATAAATCATGAGATATACTACTGGATATTACAAGTAACAAACCGGCAGCTGTTGATAACGCGGCAGCTAATCCACCAGCTACAACTACTGCTATGACCCAATCTGGCAAATTGGCTATCTCGGGATTGGCCATTACAATAATATCTCTATCTATTGTTAATTCACTCCCATTCCATCCCTTTTCTGTAGCTACTGAACTTACAAATTCTTCGTTGTTATCATTATAATATTGAATACGGCCATCTCCATTTTTGTCATCAAATGTTAACAACCCTGTAGTTTCCCAGCTGGCAAACCATTCTGGCATCTCGGCGTACTCTTTGTCATTTACTGTATTGATCAAGTTTGTACGTGCAAAAACTGCAATTGCTGGAGCTGTGGTATATAAAATAGCGATAAATAGAAGTGCCCAACCTGCTGACTTTCTAGCATCTCGAACTTTAGGAACTGTAAAAAACCGTACGATTACATGAGGAAGCCCTGCTGTACCCAACATTAATGCTGCTGTAACACAGAATAAGTCGATCATAGGTTTATTGGCCGAGGTGTATTCATGAAATCCCAAGTCCACCGAAAGCATATTTAGTTTATCTAGGAGATTAGTTCCATCACTCAAAGTGCCACCTAATCCCAGTTGAGGGATTGGGTTATTTACCATTTCGATGGAAATGAAAACAGCTGGAAGAGTAAAAGCAAAAATTAATACACAAAACTGGGCTACCTGTGTGTATGTTATTCCCTTCATTCCACCGAGTACCGCATAAAAGAAAACAATTAATACTCCTATCAAAACTCCTGTACCAAACTCTACTCCTAGAAAACGGGAGAAGGCTACCCCTACTCCTTTCATTTGACCTACTACATAAGTGAATGATACGAACAAGGCACAAATGACAGCTACAATACGAGCAGTCTGTGAATAATATCTATCACCAATAAAATCTGGAACAGTAAATTTCCCAAACTTTCTTAAATAAGGTGCTAAGAGTAATGCAAGAAGGACATATCCTCCTGTCCATCCCATCAAGTACTGAGATCCATCGAATCCCATGAATGAGATTAATCCTGCCATTGACAAAAAGGAAGCTGCACTCATCCAATCTGCAGCAGTAGCCATTCCATTCACAACTGGATGAATACCACCTCCTGCAACATAAAATTCTTTTGTAGATCCTGCTTTAGCCCAAATTGCAACACCAATATAAAGGGCGAATGTGAGGCCTACAATGATGTAAGTCCAAAGTGCTAAAGTCATTATTCCTCGTTTACGTCAAATTCTTTATCTAATCTATTCATTAAGATCATATAGGTGAAAATCAAAATCACAAATACATAAATCGATCCTTGTTGAGCAAACCAAAATCCTAAGGGGATATTCAATATTTCGAATTGATTAAGTGGTTCTGCGAACAGAATTCCACAAACGAAGGAGACCAAAAACCAAATAGCTAATAAAATCCCAACATATGTGAGGTTTCTTCGCCAATATTTCTGTCGATTAAGTTGAGACATTCAAATATGATTTGTGGAGGTTAAGGTAAGGAAGACTACAGTTATATTATATTACTTTCTAGAATATCTTACGGCAAGCCATTCTCCTTGCTGTTTGTGATCCAAATATGATAAATGAGCATTAAAGGCTTCATTTATTACGTCTAAATCTGCTTCTAAGATTCCTGAAAGAATTAACTCCCCTTTTGATAGAAGTGAAGAGCTCAATTTATCACATGATAGTAACAGTGCTGCTCTATTTACATTGGCTAGGATTATATCATATTGTCTATCTATCGACTGAGCATCGCTAAGTTTTACATTTAACTTTGAACAGTTATTTCTTGCGATATTGGCTATTGTAGAGTCGACGCATAGCTGATCATAATCTATAGCATCAATTACGGATGCGCCCTCCTTTTCTGCTAAGAGTGCCAGAATTCCAGTGCCACATCCAAAATCCAAAATAGATTTGTGGTTTAAATTGCATTCACTTAAATAAAAAATCATCATAGACGTAGTCTCATGATGTCCAGTTCCAAAAGACATTTCTGGGTTAATAACTATGCAATGTTTAACAGTGGAGACAAACTGATGGTGAGGAGCTACTATAGCAGCAAAGTCATTAATTAATACAGGCTTGAAATTTTCCTCCCACACTTTATTCCAATTCTCAGTCTTTTGGGTTTTAGAAGCTGTTTGTAATTTGGGGTATAAAGATTTTATTATTCCTAAGGCGTTAGTTGATGAGCTTTCCTTTTCAAAACACAATGAAATATGGTTTGTATATTCTGTGAATCCTATAAAATCTTCAATATCTGAAAGGAACACAGACAGTACATCTATTTGATCTTGTTGGCTGTCGAAAATGTCTATTAAAAAGTAAGGTTTTTCTATCACACTAACTATTCATGTATAAGTTGATGTCTTAGAGTAGAAGCTGCAACACCTATGTCGTTCTCAATAATTACATCTGGAAATTCAGCCCTAATTCCCAATTTAATAATCGCTAAATGATGTACAGCATGATCATATGCGTAAAGCATTTCTCTTCCAAAACTTGATTGAGAAACTGGACGATGCCCATTCTCAAATTCAAAATCACCATACACTTCTACAGTTTCCGATGGGTCTAGTTCACGAACTTTTTTCTTCAAATCATTGAAAGATTCAATTATACTGCTGGGTGTTAGTTCTAAATTTTCTGCTCTTTCTCTTTTACAGTAGTCTACACACTTTTCTCTATTACCATTTATTAGGCAGGCATAAAAGTCATGTATATGTCTAAAATGTTTGCCAATAGTCGACCCATTGTAAATATTCAAAGGTCTGATATATTCATCCACACTTAGTTGTTGAATTACATCTATAAGCTGATCTAGAATATTGGCGGTGGCTTTTGAGATAGTCATACTAAGTGTAAATCTCTTTTTTGGCAGATTTTAATGTGTTTATAAGTAAAGAGGTGACAGTCATCGGACCTACACCCCCTGGAACAGGTGTAATGTAAGAACATTTTTCTTTTGCGTTAGGAAAGTCAACATCTCCTACAAGACGCCATCCCCTCTTTCTAGACGAATCTTCTATTCTATTAGTCCCAACATCAATTACAACAGCACCTTCTTTAATCATATCTGCCGTAATAAAATATGGCTTGCCTATAGCTGCTACTAGTATATCAGCGGACTTGATTTCATCTTCTAAATTTTGAGTTCTACTATGTACCATGGTAACAGTACAATTTCCAACACTTCTCTTTTGACTCAAAAGAATAGAAGCTGGTAATCCAACAATATTACTCCTTCCTACTACAACACACTTTTTTCCCGAGGTTTCTATATTGTATCTATCTAAAAAAAACAATATACCTTGTGGTGTTGCAGGAAGAAAAGCAGGCAATCCGAGGGTCATTCTACCAAAATTAACTGGATGAAAACCATCAACATCCTTTGCATAATTAATCGAAAGATTAATCTTTTCTTCATCAATATGATCAGGTAACGGAAGCTGAACTATAAATCCGTCAACATCTTCATCTTTATTAAGGCGTTCAATAATTTCTAATAGTTCTTCTTCTGACGTTTCACTACTTCTTTCTATTAGAGTTGATCTGAACCCAACTTGTTCACATGATTTAACTTTATTTCCTACATAAGATTTACTTGCAGGATCTTCGCCTATCAAAACAGCGACTAAATGAGGTGCTCTTTTTCCTGATAGAACAAAATCTTCAACTTCAGCCTTTATTTCTGCTTTTATCTCCTCTGCAAGAGCCTTTCCATCCAATAAAACCATTTCTTCTAATATAAATTTAAATCATAATGTCATGACAAACGAAAATCAAAATCAAAATCAAAATAACTATTGTTTGATTATTTTTCGAAAAGCTGAACCTATTCCATTGGATATTTCAACAACATATGTTCCAGGAACTAGATTTGAAATATTCAATTGTCCTTTATTTCTATTTCGTATTTCTGATGATTTTACAAGGCGAGCTTGAGTATCAAAAATGTTCATTTGAATATAGTCTCCAAAATTATCGATCATTTCCACATTAAGTACATCTACAGATGGATTGGGGTATACATTCACCAATTCTTCATCTAAAATGTAGTCATAGGTCGAAGTGCTTTTCAAAAACTCTCCAATAAACCTCAAAGATTCCTCTACTGCCGGAAAAACACACCCACCATGATCAGAAGTTGGACTAATATCAATTGATGATGTATTTATTGCTCCGTTATCATTAAGAACTGAATCTGCTGTTAGTGAATTCTTAAAAGGAACCTGGTCATCTGCGGTACAATAAATAATTCTCGTCGGAGCTTGTGCTGTAAAATTGTATGTGTCATTATCTCCTAGTGCAACATTCAAAGGATGGTCATTATCTTCCATAAAACCAAAAATGTATTCATCCTTGAACATTTTGATTGGAATACTTTGCCCTTCATTTTCAACTAAAAGATCAATCAATTCATTTTGAAGTGACCCTAAATTTGTACCTGTTGAAGCAAATGATTCTGCTGGTTCAAGATATGGTTCTTTCAGTATATCGCCTAAATTTTCATATAGCGAACCGTAAACTATATTGTAACCGATGAGTTGATACAAAATGTATCCTGGATAAAAATATTCATTATTGCTAAAAATGAAATCTTTAAATTGTCCTGAAAGATCATAAGGGCCACTCATTGGAGTGGAAGCAATTAAATCAAACTGATCCGCATACTGATTTTCTATGAGTTGTTGAAATGACATCGCTGCATGACCGCCTTGAGAATATCCTGCTATAGTCAATATTTGGGACAAAGCTATATCCTCCCGAGAATCTACATATTCCTGAGCTGCAAATGCCATGTCCAAACCAGCTGTTGCTTGAGTCTCTCTGTGGACATACGGATGAAATCCTCTAGATACACCCATGCCTATATAGTCAGGCATAATTACAAAATGTCCTTTCCCAGCATAGACTAGCCCTAATTCATACCCACCGTCAAGAGTTGATGGAACTGCATCTCTGGTAGTTGTGCCATGAAAGTGAGCATGCAAAGGCAACTCATTACTCAAACCTAGAGGGTAAAGCATTAAGCCAGAAGCGACATCCGGAAGTCCATCAGACCCTATAGTTTCATATTCTAGACGTACTAATTCAACGTCATAGTCCACTCTTACTGATGTGCCCGAAAGGAGTAACAAAACATTCAAGGAAGAAGCTGTCTGGGTTTGAAGTGTGGTGGCGCTAACTACTCTTTGCCCTGAAAGGAAGGAAAAAGTAAACAATAGAATCCCGAAAAAAGAATACTTCATATCTTAATTTATATTTTAGTTAAAAAGACCTAACGAATCCTTTGTGCCAAAGGTTTTGGTACAGCTACTTTTAATGAATTAGGCAATACTTCCGCCTTTAATTCCTTAGTTTCCATACTAAACCCATCTCCATCTTTATGATAAATTAAGGGCTTTTCAGATCTGATTCTTACATTTTTAGCTGAAACAATTTCAGCAAATGGGGCACGATCAATTGTTTTAGTGAAAAATCTCCAGCTGTGTAGAAAATACATCCATTTCGGAGCATGATGCATCATGACCAGTTGCATATTACCGTCATTAATACTTGCTTGTGGTGCTACAACAAAGTTATACCCAAACATAGAGCCATTGGCGATATTAACTGAAAGAAATTTACCTTCCCTGACATCATCGTCTATTTCTACTTTATACCTCTCATTTTTATAGAAAAGAGATATTTTCATAGTATCCAAAAAATAATTGATAAACCCACGATGCTTGTTTTGAGATGTGCGATGTGCTACTTTTGCATCCATGCCAGTCCCTGCCATGTTAATGAAAAACTCATCATTAATCTTACATGTATCTATCACTTCAAAATCAGGATTTTTCAAAAGAGACAATGCTTTAGCTGCATTTCTGCCTATACCTAAATGCATACTTAATCCATTTCCAGAACCTCCAGGTATAATTGCTAATGCAGTTTTACTACCTACTAGAGCTCCCGCAACCTCATTTACGGTTCCATCACCACCAACTGCCGCAATTATATCCGCCTCTTCTTTGACGCCTTTAGTAGCTAACTCAATGGCATGGCCAGCATATTCTGTATAGGCAATTTTATAGTACATATTCGAATTACCCAAACGATTTTCAACCATTTCAGGGAAATTTCTCTTTTTAGAAATTCCTGCGAAAGGATTGACGATAAATAATATTTTATTGGTATGGCTCACTCTCTCTTTCTGAATACAAAATACCGTTGCATAGGGAAATTATATAGTAATCCAATACAAGATGCAACAATCACTTTGGACACAAGATAATGATTATCGCTAATTACCTCAGTCAATAAATAGACACCTGATGTATTTAAGGCTATGCTACTGATATTAGCAATAAGATATCTACCGGCTTGCCCAAAAATATTATTGGCTTTATTAAAGAATGCCCAATTTCTACCCAAAAGAAAAGAAAGGGTCCCTCCACAGAGCGCACCTAAAGCTGTGGAAATAACATAATAAACACTAAATACTTCTGTAAGTGTAGTCAACACAGTAAAATCTAATGTGGTAGCAGCCAATGCGGCAAAGCCCCATCTAAATCCTGATTTTACCAAAGGTACTTCTGACACTATATTTTTATTTATAACGGCAGTATTCTGCATATAATTAAAACTTGTAAAACAATATTTGTGCAAATTCCTGCAG
>Ga0055584_100002511_pt1 | contig 18105 bp, 13 predicted proteins | sample OSDHelmetaG_FD_58716 | JGI IMG/M metagenome (GOLD analysis project Ga0055584, IMG submission 58716) | Pelagic marine sediment microbial communities from the LTER site Helgoland, North Sea, for post-phytoplankton bloom and carbon turnover... | ecosystem: Environmental > Aquatic > Marine >... | reverse complement strand
AATGGAGATGGCGTTGACCATGATGGCCATGGTCACGGCGATTTGCAGCGCAATCAGGATCGCGCCGGTTTTGTTGCGCATCATGGCGCGCCAAATAGGTCCAATTTCCATGCTCTTTTCCCTATTGAAGTTTCAGTTGGCTGGCCGGTGCAATCCGGCACGCCCGCCAGGTGGGATACAATCCGGCTAAAAGTGCAGATACGATGGCCAGACCGATGGCGGCTAAAATCATCACCCCGTCCAGACTGACCAGGTTTTCGATAAACTCGCCAAACAATATCTCAATTCCACGCAAGCCCAGCCAGGTAAGAACCAGGCCGAAAATACCACCACCCAGACCAATCATGCCGGACTCGATCATATGCTGGATAAACAGATTTGAACGTGAAGCACCAAGTGCCCTGCGGAGTGAGATATCAGCAGATTTACCCAGGAATTTTGCCAGCAATAATCCAATGGTGTTGAGCAGACAAACCACCAGGAACAACAGTGACAGACCAAGCATTACCCTGGCATCATCTTCCACGACCTGCTGGTCTTCCATCCATTCCATGACATCGCTGAGCCGGTTATTGATCGGTCTCGGGAACCTGCCCAGTTCTTTTTGCTGTTCTGCGTAGGCGTTGATAAAGGCCATGTAGTCCTGCTTCTCCTCATCGTTTCTCAGTTCTGCCCAGAACTGGATCCATACGCATTCGGAGCTCAGGAAGGCCTCAAAACCCTCGCCATCAGGGGATTTCCAGCAGCTTGTATTGCCATTTCGAGAAAACTGATACTCCACTGCTATGTTGAAAGGAATGAAAATCTCTGCCGGTTCATCAAAAGCGCCGGTGGTAACGTCATAGAATCTGGGTACTGGCAGGTACTCACCCAATACACCCACGATCTGGAAGTCCATGCCGTTTAAGCGCACGCTGCGGCCGACTGAATTCTCACCGCCAAACACGCGTTCGTTGATTTCCTTGCCGAGTACAACAACCTTTTCCAGGTTATCGTCCGCTGAATCATCCCAACCGCTGCCATAGATAAAGGGCAATTCAAACATGGGGAAGAAATCAGCCCATGTATTGCGGGTGCTGACAGAAAATGGCCTTTCGCCTTCACCCTGGGGTTCAAGCACCAGGCCGGAACGGTTACTGGCAACTTGTCGATAAGCTTTGTCGGCTTTCATCAGGGCCATGGCGTCAAGATAGGTCACCTGGTCCGGTAGTTCGTAATCATCATCACCACGGTTGATGGGGTCCCAACCGTCGAGTTGTACATAGAATAGTTGGTCTGACTTTTGCGGTATCGGGTTGCCTGACATGGCGTAGTTGACTGTAATGATGGTCATGCTTGCACCGATGCCAACCGCGATGGCGGCAATCATCAGCGCACTCAGAAACGGGTTACGCCGGATGCTGAGCCAGCCGAGTTTAAGGTAATAGGAAAACATAGCTCTCTCCTTAACCGGTGGCTACTTCTGCGAGTTGTGGCTGCTCATGGCCGTTGCTGACCCGTCCGTCGAGTATGTGCACGTTACGACTGGCCATCTCTGCCAGTACCGGGTCATGGGTCACCATGATGATAGTGGTGCCGTTGCGGTTGATTTCCGATATCAGTTCCATGACGCTCATGGCCATATGTGAATCGAGATTACCGGTGGGTTCATCCGCCAGCAGGAAGCGGGGTTCGCCTGCGAGTGCGCGCGCAATGGCGACACGTTGCTGCTGACCGCCTGAAAGCTGTGAGGGCAGATGTTTCATCCGCGAGGCCAGGCCCACCGTTTCGAGTACTTTTTCAATCCGTCTTTTACGTTCTGCCGAATTAAAGCCGCGATAACGCAATGGAACATCCACGTTATCAAACAGGTTGAGATCGGGGATCAGGTTGAAACTCTGAAATACAAAACCGATTTTTTCGTTACGGACCGCTGAAGATTCAGAATCCGAAAGACTTGAAACGTCCCGGCCATCCAGTTCGTAAAGCCCGCTGGTGAAACTTTCCAGTAAACCGGCGATGTTCAGGAATGTGGTCTTTCCCGAGCCTGAAGGTCCGGTGACTGAAACAAAGTCCCCCTCCGCAACTTCTAGCGAAAATTCCCTGAGGGCATGAGTTTCAACCAGGTCGGTACGATAGACCATGGAAATATTTTGCATGCTTAGCATCTGTTAGCTCCTGCGTTTTGTATTTAATTGGTTACAAGCACGGTATCCGCACTACGAAATTGATCGATGCTTGAAATAACTACGAGTTCACCTTCCATAAGTCCTTCTACAACCTCCACGGCCGCCAGGCTGCGTGCACCAATTCCAATGGAGCGGCGATGTGCCACATTATCGACATCCAGTACATAGGCGATCCGACTGCCGCCGCTGTCGAGGAACTGACCACGCGGCAGTGTTAACACATCATTCTTTTCTTCCATCAGGATACGGGTGGTGAGCCGTTGGTTCTGCCTCAGCCCGGATGGCATGGCTTCAGCAAAGCGAACCCGAGTGGTGACCTGGTTCTGGATAATTTCAGGTGAAACTGACACCAGCACGCCGGGATGTTTCTGGTTTCCGACCAGCACTTCGGCCTGCATGCCAAGCCCAAGGTCATCGGCGTAACTTTCCGGAACCTGGGCCTCGATTTCGAATGCCGTCAGGTCAACTACTGCCATCACAACCTGGTTGCGGCTGACAGCCGCCTTTTGATCCACCATCAGGTTGCCGACGATGCCGTTGACCGGTGAACGCATATTCAAATCATCGACCTGGCGTAATAGGTCCTGTACCAGCATTTGCTGACGGCTGACCTGTAACTCACGGGTCTTCAATTCGAAAACAAGACGCTCATCATCCAGGCTGGCATCGGCCACAGCGTGCTCATGTGCGAGCCGGGCGGTTTCCAGGTCATCCTTGGTTTTCTCAAAGTCTATTTCGGAGATGGCTTCGATTTTGTAGCCGGATTCTGCACGACGGCGTTCGCGTTCCGCCGCGATCAGCGTGACTTTGGTGAGATCGATGTTCTTGCGGTTATCCAGTGCTTTTTGCTTGGTCTCAATACGCTGTCGGTCGAATTCAACGCTGAGTTCGTCGAGGGCGGCCTGTTCCTGTTGAAGTTGATTCTGAAGATCGGGGCTATCGATGGTTGCCAGTGGTTGACCTTCATTGACCACGGCCCCTGCTTCAACCAATAAGGAGATGGTGCCTGCAGCGGGGGCAAACATTGACGGACTGACAGCGGCCACCACACGTCCCTGTACCGAGACATCCCTGACCAGGTCGCTACGCGTTACCGTTGCTAGTCTCAGGCGTTCCCTGGGAACGGATGTGCTTGAGCCTGCCCAACGCTGTACGGAGGGCAGCACCACCCAGATTGCCAGGATTGCAGCCACTATGCCGACGGTAATCATGGTGATTTTCCGCCTTCCCGTTGTGGCTTTTAATACGACATCCTGAGCGGAAGTATCTGCAATTTTCACGGTATATACCCCTGACCTTTACATATAAAAGACGCCGGCAGGACCAAATTGGTTACCTTGCCATCAGTACATTCGACGTCAGTTGACTGTTAAAGGCTTAAATTGCAGTATCGATTGATCGGGGTCTTCAGCTTGTCGGTTTAAAAGGTGTCTTAAATTACAAGCCCATTAACACGCGTATATGAGATTCGACACATCTTGCAAGGCTATGCAGTTCATAACCGCCTTCCAGGGCCGAAACGATACGCCCGGAGGCGGAGATGTCTGCAATACGGACCATTTCCTCGGTAACCCAGCGAAAATCTGCATCGGTCAGATTGACATACGACATGTCATCGTCGCGGTGCGCATCAAAACCCGCTGAGATGAAAATCATTTCTGGCTGAAATTGTTCCAAAGCCGGTAACCAATGATCAGTCACTGCAGCACGGAACTCAGCACTGGCTGCAGACGCTTCCAGTGGAATGGAGACTACCCGCTCGCTGTTTTCGGGTACTGGGGTGTAGGGGAAAAATGGATGCTGAAAAATTGAGCAGTAAAGCACACGATCGTCACCAATCAGAATGTCTTCGGTGCCATTGGCCTGGTGAACATCGAAATCCACAACAGCCACCTTTTTTACGCCATGCGCTTCCAGGGCATGCTTAACACCCACGGCAATATTGCCATAGATGCAAAACCCCAGTGCCCGGTCGCTTTCGGCATGATGCCCGGGTGGACGCACACAACAGAATGCATTCCTGATCTGACCGCTCATCACCTGATCCACCGCCAGAATGACTGAACCGGCCGCCCGCTTGGCAGCCTGAAGGGTTTTCGGGCTGATTACCGTGTCCGGGTCGAGACGGGCGTAGCCCTCACGTGGCATAACTGCATCAATCATATCGAGGTATTCGGCGGTATGGGCGCGTAAGAGTTGTTCCTTTGTGACTTCCGGTGCATCCAGGTAGCGGGTGAAGTCGGAAATCCTCGAAGCGAGCAATCGATCCTCAATGACAGACAGCCGTTGGGCGTTTTCCGGGTGTCCCTCACCGGTGTCGTGGTCGTGGCAATCCGGGTGACTGATGAATGCTGTACTCAAGGTCAAAACTCCTCACTTTGGCGGCGCCTGATTCAGTGCAGTAAACAATCACCGGCGACCTCTGAAAATACCATGATTTCCTTTGCAGTACACGAGTATAATTGCGCCGCATAGAATACGTAAAACTGGATTAACTCACCGTCATGAATAAGCATTATCTAACGTCTTTGTTTACACCGAATAAAATTGCGCTTTTTGGCGCCAGTGACAGGGAAAACTCTGTCGGTGGCGTGGTATTTCGAAACCTGCTTTCTGCCGGTTTTGAAGGCAAGATTTTTGCAATAAACCCCAAGCACGATACGGTGCAGGGTGAAAAGGCATACGCTAGCCTGACAGATATTGGTGAACAGATTGACCTGGCAGTTGTTGCCACACCCGCCAGCACCATTCCCGCTATCGTGGAGGCCTGTGGTGAACATAACATTAAAATGATGTTGATTCTGTCAGCCGGTTTTCGGGAGATTGGTGAGGAAGGTAAAAAACTGGAGAAACGGGTTACCGATCTGGTAGAGCGCCATGGTATCCGTTTGATGGGCCCCAACTGTCTCGGCCTTATGCGGCCGGATAAAAAGCTCAACATCACTTTTGGCCATAATGTTGCGAAGCCCGGTAACCTGGCACTTGTTTCGCAATCCGGTGCCATTTGTACGGCCATTCTTGACTGGGCAGAGATGAATAATATCGGTTTTTCGGCCGTCGTCTCTACGGGCATCGGCGCTGATCTTGATTTTGGTGACTACCTTGATTACCTGGTTTCAGATCCTGAAACCAAGAGCATCCTGCTTTATATCGAAGGAATTACAGATTCCCGTCGTTTTATGAGTAGTTTGCGCGCTGCTGCGCGTATCAAACCGGTCATTGCTTTAAAGGTTGGCCGTCATGCGGCAGGCGCCGAGGCATCCATGTCTCATACCGGTGCGTTGGTGGGTAGTGACGAGACTTTTTCATCTGCACTTTCAAGATCTGGTGTATTGCGGGTAGAGAGTGTTTCACAGTTATTTGCAGCGGCCAAGGTTCTCTCGCGTTCACATTATCGTGTGGCCTCTGACCGCCTGGTGATCATTACCAATGGTGGCGGCCCCGGTGTGATGGCTGCTGACAGGGCAACCGACCAGGGTATTGAACTGAGCAAACTGGGTGACGATACCATTGCTGCGCTTAACGAAGTATTACCCGGTGTCTGGTCCCATGGTAACCCGGTGGATATCATCGGTGATGCACCTCCGGATCGCTATAGTGAGGCGATTGACATTTGTCTCGCAGACCCTGAAGTGGATGGCGCAATCGTCATCCTGACCCCACAGGCCATGACAGCACCTACCCAGGTAGCCGAGGCAGTTATCAAGTCTGCGGAAAATAGTAAGAAACCCATATTGACCAGTTGGATGGGTGGAACACAGGTTGAAGAGGCACGGCAATTGCTCAATGAGGCTCGTATACCCGACTTCAATATGCTTGAAGATGCGGTGGATGCCTTTTCATTTATTGGAACCTACAACAGAAATCAACGTTTATTGCTGCAAACACCCGCCAGGTTGAGCAGTGGGCAGTCTGCAGCAGATAAAGACGGTGCCCGTCTCATTATCGAAGGTGTTCTGACTGAACGGCGCAAGGTTTTGACAGAACCCGAGTCGATGGCCATTTTGAAGGCATTTAAAATCCCTGCTGCAGAAAATGGTGTTGCCACGACGGCAAACCAGGCCCTGGTGATTGCGGAAACCATTGGGTACCCGGTTGCGATGAAGGTGTTATCGACTGATATTTCGCATAAATCCGATGCCGGTGGCGTCAGGTTGAATGTCAACTCTGCCCATGAGGTCAGGGGTGCATACCGTGAAATGATGGAGCAGGTATCAAAAAATGCGCCTGATGCAACGATTTCAGGTATGACGATAGCAAAGATGTACCGTAACCCCAACGCCCGGGAATTGATGATTGGCATCGTTCGTGATCCGGTTTTTGGGCCGGTTATCAGCTTTGGAAGCGGTGGAACCATGGTAGAGGTCATGGGAGATTCGGCAATCGCATTACCGCCGCTTAACCGGCAACTTGCCCGGGACTTAATTGACCGCACCAAGGCAGCCAAAATGCTGGGCAACTTTCGTAATATGCCCGCTGCTGATATGGAGTTGCTTATTGATGTCCTGGTCAATGTTTCCAACATGGCCTGTGAGCTTCCCTGGATAAGAGAGATGGATATTAATCCTTTGCTGGCAGATGAAAATGGTGCGGTGGCAGTGGACGCCCGTATACGCGTCGGTTATCCAAAACCATCGACCGACCCCTATAATCATCTGGCCATTCACCCTTATCCCATTCATCTCATCACCGATGAGCAATTGAACGATGGCACCGATATTGTTATCAGGCCCATACGGCCGGAAGATGCCGAAATCGAGCAGGCGTTTATTCGGGGCTTGTCAGCCGAATCCAAGTATTTCCGCTTCATGAACTCGATACATGAGCTGAGTCTCGAAATGCTGGTGCGTTTCACCCAGATTGACTACCACAACGAGATGGCACTGGTCGCCATTAATCCCGATGTCAATGGCGAGGAAGAGATCGGTGTTGCACGTTATTTGACCAATCCGGATAAGAAGACCTGTGAGTTCGCCATTGTTGTTTCAGACAAGTGGCAGGGCAAAGGTATTGCCCGTCTGCTTATGCAGAAACTGATTGATATCGCCCGTAACAGGGGCCTCGAGGTAATGGAGGGTCAGGTTCTGGCCAATAACTACAGGATGCTTGAGTTGATGACGTCACTCAACTTCCAGATTGGCAATGATCCAAGTGATCCCGGCATCAAACTGGTGGTGACCCGTCTGAACTGACGCATATTTAGTGCCATTACCATGGGAAGTTAAGTATCCTTACCCGGCGTTAGTCTTTTTGACCCAGGCAAACAGGACGGGGTAAGGATATGAGTTTCTGGAAAAACAAACACGTTATCGTGGCCACTCTGGCAGCACCCGTACTTGGAATTGTCAGCTATTTTGGTGTCGGCGCCATATTCGGTGAAAAACCGGAACCAGCTGAGGCAGGACAAAGTTATCAACTGGTTGAAAAACCCAACTGTCGCTACAGCAGTGGTCTATGCGGTCTGAAGAATGTTGATTTCGAGTTGACACTCAGCTTCGAACGGCTCGGAAGCGATCGTCTGTTATTGAAGCTCTTGTCCGAAAACCCGTTGGATGGTGTAAAGCTGGCATTGGTTAAAAATGCTACGGACGAAGGACAACCATTGGATATGCGACCATCGGGGGATGATGGTCTGAACTGGTCAATGGAAATACCGCTCCCCGATCCGGAGCGTGACCGCATACACCTGGTGGCCTTGACCATGCAAACGCTTTATTTCGGCGATGTCGCCACGAAATTCACCTCCAGTGAAACAGAGAACGAGTACTAAAAATGAAATCAGTCTTCCCTTTGAGTCTTTTGTGTGTTTTTACCCTCAGCATCATTGGATGCGAGCAACCAAAGACAGTCGCCCCGGCAGAAGTTGCCCCGGTCGCTGCCGTTGTGGAAATACCAAAATACAGCGCGCAGGCATTCTTTGAGACAACCAGTTACGGTTTATCCAGTGCTGCCGGACACGCATTTTCTGCAGATGGAAAAGCGATTCTGATGTCATCAGATGCCAGTGGTGTGTTCAATGTTTACGCGCTGCCGCTGGATGGCGGAAAGCCGGAGCAATTGACACAATCAACCGACAATGCAGTATTTGCGGTCAGCTGGTTTCCTGCCGACAAGCGCGTGCTGTACACCTACGATGGTGGCGGCAATGAACTGAATCATGTCTTTGTTCGCGAAACAGATGGCAGCACCCGTGATTTAACTCCCGGTGATGAGCTCAAGGCCGGTTTTCTCGCCTGGGCTAAAGACGGCCAGGGGTTTTATTTGATTTCCACCGAGCGTGATGGGAAAAGCTTTGATGTCTATCGTTATTCAGCTTCCGACTATAGCCGGGAAATGGTTTTCGAAAACAACGGGTTTCAGGTCAGTGCCATCAGTGACGACGGCCGCTGGATAGCACTGGACAAACCACGCACCAGCGCGGATTCAGATATTTTTATTGTTGACCTTGACAGTGATAACCCGGAGCCGATGTTGATCACCGGCCACATGGGCAATATCAGTTATGGAACCTTTGAGTTCACCCGTGATAACAACAGCCTTATATACGCGACCAATGAGTTTGGTGAGTTTAACCAGGCCTGGAAGTACGGCCTGCAAAGCGGCGAAAGCTCGGTTTTGGTAGAAGCCCCATGGGATGTGAGTTATGTGACGTTCTCGCCATCCGGGCGCTACCAGGTGGCCGGGGTCAATGCTGACGCGCGAACGGAAGTTACCTTGCTGGACACCCAATCGGGAGCAGAGGTCAGTCTGCCCGAATTACCACCGGGTGATTTAAGAAATGTTCGGTTTTCAGCCGATGAAACACATATCGCATTGATCGTAAACGCCGATGATTCACCTTCAAATATTCATCTTATCGATCTGGCTGAGGGCAATTCCCAACAACTGACACAGGCCCTGAATCCTGCCATCGATCAAAACCACCTGGTCAGTAGTGAAGTGGTTCGTTACAAGAGCTTTGACGGTCTGGAAATACCATCAATTTTGTATCGGCCACATGGCGCGAGCGCCGAAAACCCGGTACCTGCGTTGGTGCTCGTACACGGCGGCCCGGGTGGTCAGACACGCACCGGTTACCGGGCAATAGTGCAGCACCTGGTCAATCATGGTTACGCGGTACTGGGTGCCAATAATCGCGGATCATCCGGATACGGCAAGACCTTTTTCCACAAGGATGACAAACGTCATGGTGAAGAGGATCTGCAGGATATCGTGTATGGCAGGGCTTACCTGGATTCACTGGACTGGGTGGACGGCAGCCGTGTGGGTATTATCGGCGGTTCTTATGGTGGTTATATGGTAGCTGCGGCACTGGCTTTTGAACCGGAAGCCTTTGAAGTAGGTATCGATATATTTGGTGTTACCAACTGGGTCAGAACACTTGAAAGCATTCCGCCCTGGTGGGAGGCGTTCAAAGAGGCCCTATATGACGAAATGGGTGACCCCGCGACCGATGCTGAACGCCACCGTAGAATTTCACCCCTGTTTCATGCCGGAAATATCGTCAAACCTTTACTCGTAGTACAGGGCGCCAATGACCCGCGTGTGCTACAGGTTGAAAGTGACGAACTGGTTGCAGCGGTACAAGCCAACGAAGTACCTGTCGAGTACCTGGTATTCCCGGATGAGGGACATGGCTTCAGGAAGCGTGATAATCGTATTTCCGCTTCTGATGCTTATGTGAAATTCCTGGATATTTATTTGAAAGGGGCAGGGCAGGAATAAGTCATGGCAAACATTTGTGTTCCTGGAGATTCGTTAACCCAGGTGCAGACGGTTTGACTTCGAGGTGAATGGGCTCCTGTTCTGATACTGGCAATAAAAAAAAGGCCCGGCAAATGCCGGGCCTTTGCAATTAAATTGAACTGAAATTACTTGCAGGTTTTTCCACCAGGCTTGCCCTTGCAGCTACCTGAGCAACAGTCAGAACCATCTGAGCAGGAGGCGCCAATTGGAAGAAGAGTACATTGGCCGCCACCGCCACCGCCACAGTTGAGACCGAGAACGGCATCCGCTGCCTGCACAAGACCGTAACCATAGGCGTTGTCGCGACCGGCAGTTCCCAGGTCAAAAGCCGTTGAAGCAAGTGCGCTGCGGATATCTGCGTTGGTACAGTTCAGGTCGTGGCTCCATACCAGGGCCGCGACCCCGGCAACGTGTGGTGTGGCCATCGAGGTGCCATCGTAATAAGCATAATGGCCTGCGGTGTTGGTAATGGTAGCTGCCTGGCCAAGCTTACCGCCAAGAACTGCACCATCTGTACCCGAAATGCCAACCCCGGGGATCGACACACTGGAGTCTCCAAAAGTACCACTGAACAAGGCTGTCGTGTTGTTGAAAATTACCACACCAACGCCACCAGCGCTTTCGCACTCAATTGCTTTTTCGGCGAAGCTGATATCGCCACGGGAAATCAGGCAGATTTTTCCACCTGCTCCGGCACAGTCTCCGGGTGAACCAAGTCCATCAATAGCATTACAACGAAACAAAGCCCCTGACGCACTGACTTGAGCAGAGCCCTCCATGCCGGTTGCTTCATATCCTGAGCCGCCAACTTCCAGACTTTCTTCGGTACCCGTGTTCATGGTTACTGTTGAGCGTACGGCGACGCCCGGGGCAGCGAGCTCAACCTGGCTGGTCTGTTGTGAGAAATCGGCCACGGTAAGGGCAGAATCCACCGCTGCAACGGAGATGACCGAATCATAGGATGCCGGATAGGAATGACGTGTATTTCCGTCATTGCCTGCGGCGGCAATGGAGAGAACACCGGCGTCGTATGCACTATTAAATGCGCGCTGTTCTGTCCTGTTCTTGGTTGGACCGCCCAGGCTCATGTTGACGATTGTTTTTGCGCCGGCGCCAGAGCCGGCAGCAATACAGGCATTGAGTGCCGCGACGAGGCTTGATGAATATCCCCAACCGCAACCACTGGCCGAACTCGGGTCATCCTCGAAGACCTTGACGATATGTAATCCGACCTTCCCATTTGGATTAACGCCTACCACGCCAACATTGTTGGCCGATGCTGCGATGGTGCCTGCTACGTGAGTGCCGTGGTGGCAAATTGTGCTGAGGGCAAGCGGATCACCGGTTCCGGAGTTGGGGCTGGCATCACCGGCGCCCAGGACAGGGAGATCTTCGTGCCCGTTGGAATAGCCCGAATCGATTATGCAGACCAGTGTGTTCCCGGTACCGGCGTCGCTGAGTAAATCTGCCTGAACCATTGGGATACCCCAGGGTGTGGTCTGTGACATTGGGAAGCGTGGAGCATCAACTTCTATGTATTCGATGCTTGGATTGCGTTGCAGTCCCTTGAGTGCCGGTGCCGGGATGTGCGCTGCGACTGCACGCTGGTTCGGCAGGTCAAGCAGCACGTTTGCACCCGCTGCTCTCAGCGCTGATTTACCTTTCACAGTGTCTTGAAACGAGACGATATACCGATCTGAATCAGGGCCCGCAGCGATAACCGCATTGCCCAAAAGCACGCTAGTAATAGCTGCCATTAAAATAATAGTCTTTAGAAAATATCCCTTCATTCGATGGTTCCTCTTCAATTCCATTGATGGTTACACGTCCCAAAGAAGCTATCGAATACGGGTTGCTGCTTGGAAATGGCCTTGAAGGCTACAGACTGAAGCCAGATTCGTCAAATGGGTAGACATAGTAATAGCATGCCTGGATGCACCTGAACGCTGTATGAATCAGAGTTGCTGTTCAGGGATGAGTTTGTATTTGAACCGGTCGTTCCAGGGCTTAGTGAACGGCCTGTCCAGTCAGGTTGAGAGCCTTATCCATGGTATTAAATATCTCGTTTTGCTCCATGACGCCGCGAATATGCTCAGCTCCAGGTCCACGTGCGTAAACGGCGACATCTTCACCCCCGTGGGCATCATCCTCAGCAGGAATGGCGGCTTGTTGAATGTAGTTTTTGTCGTTAACCGTGTCGACTTCCGATATATCCGGTCGTGGTCCACCTACCCATGCTGCACCGGGGCCGACGTAATAACCCACCGTTGTGAAAGGCTTTTCATCATCCATCAATTTGAGCTTGCCTCCCAGATTGCCTTCTGAGTCACTGGAAGCGACTTTACCCAGAATCGGGTTTCCGCGCTCCGGGTAGCCGCTAAAGTTAAACGTATGGGAGTGATCGGCGGTCACAATGATCAAGGTGTCATTTAGATCAGTCATCTCATCGGCGACAGCTACTGCATCGGCAAAGGCGATGCCATCGGTCAATGCCCGGTAAGCATTGTTGTCATGATGTCCATGATCGATACGCCCGCCTTCGACAAGCAGGAAGTATCCCTGTGAGTTACGGCTGAGTATCTCAATGGCCAGCCTGGTCATCTGTGCCAGTGATGGTTCCCCGCCTGTATCTTCAGCGCGGTCAGCTTCATACTGCATGTGTTCGCTTTGAAACAAACCAAGCAGGTGATCGGTAGATGCCGGGTCGATTGAATCAAATTGCTGCTGGTTCCATATGTAGGCCGAATTCGGGTATTTGTCTATCCACTCCTGTGGCAGGTTGCGAGCGTCCTGGCGCCCTTTCCTGGTACTCGCACCTTCAGGGTCTTCAATGTCGTTCGGCAGAAATTTGATCCGCCCGCCACCCAGTGCAACCTCTATCCCATTTCCGTAAGGGAACCCGATCAGTTGCGCGGCGATGTCGATACATCCGTTTTGCCTGGCCTCATCGGTCAGGTCCCTGTCATTCTCCCAATCCCGTTCCGGTGCATGCGCATAGGTGGCCGCGGGTGTGGCGTGGGTTAGTTTTGTCGTCGTTACAACCCCCGTTGACTTACCCATGGATTCTGCCAGTTCGAGCGCTGAGGGTAGGTGATGTACCTTGGACGAGGCGCAATTTTTTCGTTCTGCACCACTGCCAATGCCAATAAGACCTGCATTCGTTTTCTCACCAGTCATTATTGCAGTTGCCGTACCGGCAGATTCCCCGACCTGTTGATCAATTTCGTAAGTCTTGGACAAGGCAACGTGCGGAAAGCGTTCAAAAGACAAAACGTTTTCTTCCCCAGACATACCCTTTTGCTGGCCATCCAGAATTCGTATTGCCGTTACCGTACTGACACCCATGCCGTCACCAACGAACAGGATGACGTTTGTTGCCAAAGGAGCAACTGGTTCTCCAGTTTGAATTTGAGAGTTGGGCGTTTCGTCTTGCTGTTCAACGGTCGTTGAGCAAGCCGTGATAAGCAAACAGAGACAAGTTCCGATCCCGGCGAATATACGATGTGGCGTCATTGAATCCATTCTGTAACCTTTTATTCAGCACGAATATTTGACCGGGGATGCTTTAGAGGCGCCGCTTTAGTTGTGCGCGAGTTCCCTTAAAGAGAAAACGACCCTGGCGCATCAACTAAAACGACGCCTGAATTCTACAATGACTGAAGGTTTCCGTCTTGTTTTTATCTCCGGGAAATGACTTTTCCATTTCTATCCGAGCAGCCTCTTAGTCAGAGATCGAGAGGTCAATCTCAACGAGTATCTTTTCGAGTTCTTTACGTGCTGTTTGGTACTCACCCGTGACAGTGCTTCCCGATAGTTGGTTTGATAATCCCCGCATCATTTCCATCGACTTTTATCCACCTTCCGCAGCCAGGATTTATCGAAAATCTCCTTTGCAAGATCACCATCAACATGAGGCGCAATCAAGTCTGAATACGCCTGCTGAACTTGCTCAAACTCTTCTTCGCAGAACTCAACCCGGTCTTTTGGCAATTGTCCACCGGACACCAGGTCGCTAAACAATTTGGGATTGGCACCATATGCCATGCATAACAGGTTGTACGCTCTTTGCGCGGGAAGGCTGTGTGTTTCTGCTGCGTCTTCAATGAACTCATCCCGCGTTTGTGCTGAGTCTTCATCATTCGTTTCGATGACCATATAGTTATAAGCAGTTCCCAGGATCAGACGGCGGGCCTCTTCTTCACCCATTTGCAGATAGAGATAGGCTGCCAATTGATCCGCAGCGTCCTCCTCGCGACCGAACATCGGGGTATAAAACATATCAAACAGGGCATGGGAAAATTCATGCAGAACCGTGTCAAAAAAAGGGCCAACAACCGTGTCTTCAGGTTCGACCCCGCCGGGAGTGGTCTCGTCGGGCATGTTTTTGATCAGCGACTCAATAAACTCGTAGCAGATCAATATCTCGCCGTCTCCGTACTCAGCCTCCGGTTCTCCATCACACCCCGCGATCACTACTTCTACAGGTATTACCAGTTGGAATGGGCTTAAAAAAATCTGTAGCCTTTCCAGAACCTTGTTTTCTTTCAGGTCTGCATAGATTTTCGAATGTGCGGGGTTTTCTGGTGCCTCGTAGGCAATCTCAATTCTGTTGACCTCAGGTGCAGCATGCGCGTGCATGGCAAATAACAGCAAACAGGCAACACTCAGAGCCATTATGGGTTTCAAAATTGTGTCCTCCAGGGAATTAGTTTCAAAGATACCGAATATTTATCTCAGAACATATCATTGAGTGGACTATTGAATCCATGATTCTATCAGATTTGGAAACCGGACCCCGGGGCACAGTCATTTTAGCTTTTGGATGGCTATTGTTGGATTGTCAGTTTCAGTAACCTTCCGCCATCCGCATCTTCGAGCACCCATAATGCGCCTTCCGGTCCTTGTTCAATTTCCCGAATGCGGGCACCGAGATCAAAACGCTCAGCTTCCTCGGCGATATCACCGTCAATTTGTACACGGATGATGGCTCGCGAGGCAAGTCCGGCAATCAGCGCTGAGCCCTGCCACTGGGGAAAATGAGAACCGGAATAAAAAATGAAACTGGCCGGGGCAATAGTTGGAACCCACGCCACTTTGGGCGCTTCGAACTCCGGACGGGTATCGTGATCTGGAATGGGCTCTCCACTGTAATGGTCACCTTCAGAAACGATTGGATAACCGTAGTTACGGCTTTTTACGACCAGGTTTAATTCGTCACCATGCAATGGACCCATCTCGGTATTCCACAGACGCCCTTTATCATCAAAAGCCAGACCCAGGGGATTGCGATGTCCCAATGACCATATCTGGGCTGTGACATCACCCCGATCATAAAACGGGTTGTCCTCAGGCACCGAACCATCATCATTGAGCCTGATTATCTTACCCAGGTTGCCCGTCATCTGTTGCGCCGGTTCGAACTTCTGACGGTCACCTGATGAAATAAACAGATAGCCTTCAGCATCAAAGGCCATGCGATGACCGTAATGACCGTCATCTGTTACCTTGGGATTCTGGCGCCAAATGACTTCTACTTCTTCCAGTCTACTTCCTTTGTCACCCATAACCAGTCGACCGCGGGCAACTGCTGCGCCCCTCACATTACCTATACCGGATTCGGCATAACTGAGATAAATCAGTCCATTATTGGCAAAATCAGGATGCAGAATCACATCCCCCAATCCACCTTGTCCGCGATAATCAACATTGGGAAGTTCTTCAACCGGCCTTGATTTTCCACCCTCTTGTGTCACCAGATAAAGCCGTCCCCTCTTCTCTGTAACCAGCAATCGGCCATCAGGCAGGAAAGTCATTGCCCACGGCTCATTGAATGCCGCCACGGGCGAAATCTCGAAAGGTAGTTCAGCTTCCTCGGCGTGCACCAGGGCAGACAAAGAGACGACTATCAAAAAAACAGCTTTTGGGAACATGGTTTAAATCCTTGCGGGCAGGGTTGGACACGGCCTTACTTAGACAGTGAGTATAAACCACTTATGTGTGACGTCAGCCCATATGGCGCCATTCATCTGGTGGAGTTTTCAGCGATGCGACAGTCTGGAGTCAGCCAATAACGGTCATTGGGATTTTCCAGAAAAGTGGGCAAAAGCCCACTCACTCTTACTCAATAATTCGCTCTGTTTGCAATTTGCTTGCTGAACTGAAGAATCCCATTGCTCGAACCACATCACCGAAATGTCAGTATTTTGATGTTATTTTCATTGGCAGTTACGGGACGAATATAAACACGCCTGTACCTTTATCAATAACCTCCCAACTCGGTGGTGATAATATGTTCTTACTGCTATGAAATAAAGCTGCCTGCCGATCTCGCCAGCGGAATCGGCACCCTGATCACCGATAGCCTGGTTAATATTGGGGCGGAACGTGAGGCTATAAGTCCCGACTCCTTCAGCTGGAGGCAGAACTCAGTGCGGACAAGACCAAAATACCCGACCAAAGCTGCCGACCTTCACAAACGATATAAGGCATGGGGCTAAGTGAATGTTCAGGATATATGCTGGTTCAGCGCTCGATGATCAGGCATAATTTATGCGTTACCACCGCATGTTTTTAAACCCAGGAGGACCACATGAATTGTAAGTTTCTCAAATTGCTTGTTTTATTGATATTTCTGTCCATACAAACCGCCATGGCGGCTGATAAGCCCAACATCCTGGTAATCTGGGGTGATGACATCGGCCAGTTCAATGTCAGTGCTTACAACATGGGCATGATGGGATACAAGACCCCAAATATCGACAGCATTGCCAAAGAGGGCGCCGTGTTCACAGACTGGTACGGCCAGCAGAGTTGTACAGCCGGTCGCGCCGCTTTCATTACCGGCCAGTCGCCGATGCGCACCGGTCTTACCAAGGTTGGTTTACCCGGTGCTCCGGAAGGCATGCAAAAAGAAGACCCGACTATCGCCGGCTTGCTCAAACCGCTCGGTTATATGACTGGTCAGTTCGGTAAAAATCACCTGGGAGACCGTGATGAAATGTTACCGACCAACCATGGCTTCGATGAATTCTTCGGGAATCTTTACCATCTGAATGCAGAACAGGAACCCGAGCACCCTGATTACCCGAAAAATCCGGAATTCAAGAAGAAATTCGGCCCACGCGGTGTGATCCACTCCTTCGCGGATGGCCGGATCGAGGACACCGGCCCACTGACCATAAAGCGTATGGAAACAGTCGATGAAGAAGTTACGGTAAAAGCACTGGATTTCATGGAACGTGCCGTGAAGGCCGACAAGCCCTTCTTTGTCTGGTGGAACAGCACCCGTATGCACATCTGGACGCACCTCAAACCTGAGTCAGTAGGCAAGACCGGCCTTGGTGTTTACGCCGATGGCATGGTTGAACACGACGGCCATGTTGGCCAGTTACTGGCCAAGCTCAAGGACCTGGGTATTGAAGACAACACCATTGTCATGTACTCCACCGATAACGGCGCCGAGGTATTTTCCTGGCCGGACGGCGGTACGACAATGTTCCGCAACGAAAAAGCGACACAATGGGAAGGTGGTTTTCGCGTACCAACCGCCATCAAGTGGCCGGGTACTATCAAACCGGGTACCGTCATCAATGACATCGGTGCACATGAGGATATGCTCAGCACGTTACTCGCAGCCGCAGGCGATCCTGAGGTGAAAGAAGATTTACTGAAGGGTAAGAAGGTTGGTGGTATGAACTACAAAGTCCACCTCGATGGTTACGACCTGGGGCCAGCATTGAGGGGTGAGGCTGAGTGGCCACGAAAGGAATTCCTCTATTGGACGGATGACGGAAGTGTTGCAGCGCTACGCTACAACAACTGGAAGATCACATTTTTGCGGCAGGATCACCACGGGATCGACGTATGGACACAGCCCTTCACGGTACTACGCGCACCGATGCTGGCCAATCTGCGTATGGATCCTTTCGAAAAGGCCTGGGAAGAGAGCATAGGCTACCCGGAATGGTGGGTTGACCATATGTTCGTGTTCGCACCCGCCGGGGCATTTGTCGGCCAATGGCTACAAAGCTTCCGCGAGTTTCCGCCACGGCAGGAGCCCGGTAGCTTCAATCTTGACAAAGTGATGGAAGCAATAAGCAAAGGCGCGGGTGACAAGTAAGGGTTATTGGAAAAACATAGTCTGGTGATTTCAAAAAGAGCTGGCGGCAATTGATTGTCGCCAGTTTTTTTT
>Ga0055584_100002509_pt1 | contig 18111 bp, 23 predicted proteins | sample OSDHelmetaG_FD_58716 | JGI IMG/M metagenome (GOLD analysis project Ga0055584, IMG submission 58716) | Pelagic marine sediment microbial communities from the LTER site Helgoland, North Sea, for post-phytoplankton bloom and carbon turnover... | ecosystem: Environmental > Aquatic > Marine >... | reverse complement strand
CAATTCCTTTTTCAAAATTTGTTGTTGGAGATACAGAAGGTGCCGCAGTATTTGCCGATGCTGGTGGCAATGGAGCCGGAGCAACTGGTTCCGGTGCTTTCTTTGGAGAAACAACAGTCTGCGAAACTCTTGCTTTTTCATCATCACTCAATGCCTGAGAAACATTAATATCTTTTGCAGCAACGCCTTGTTTGATTTGATCTAATTTGCTTGCTGCTCTTCCGCCAATTACTTCCAAATCAGATTTTGGAATTGGAATTCTTGAAGCGGGACCACTTTGCTCAAGTGTTGATTTCAGATTTGGTAATACAGTAAGATCTGGATTTGCAAGAATACCTGCTTTGACTGAACTAATTTTTGCTTCGATTTCTTGACGAATAGGGGGAGTGGAAGTAACATCTGCAGTGGAAGTTCCAACGGAAGCCATCAATTCATCATACATGGTTGCAATGAATTGAAGGCTCTCCATCATCTTAAGCTGGAAGAATAATCGTAACATGAAAGACCTTTTTGCAAAAAAGATTATAAAGTAAAATTCTTTCATGTATTTAGTTTTTATTGTATATTAGACTCCTGTTGAACCAAATCCTCCGGTTCTTGTTTCGGTAGAAGGACGAGTTTTTGTTTCTTCAATAGTGGTTGGAACATTTTGTACAAGTTCACCTTGACAAATTCTGGTCTTGTTATACAACTGATAGGGAACATCTGAGATGTTTTTGACTACAACAAATGTTTCATGAACATAGTCAGAATCAATTACAGCTTCTTGATTGACTAAAACAATTCCATTTTTGAGTGCAAGTCCGGAACGAGAATGTAAACGAACGCTATAGCCTACAGGAATGTCGAAAATCAATCCAGTAGGAATCATTGCCCGAACGCCACGATAGATGGTGACAAACTCTCGATCTTGTGAATCAACTTCAGGTTCTAGGTATGCCTTATTTTCTGAATAGGAATGATAGGCTTCAATTGGAACATCAAAGTCAAACATGCAGTGTAGGTCAAAACAGGCGGAACCTTGTGTTGCAAAAAATGGAGAAGGTATGTCTTTGTGAAGACGATAAAAGGATAGGATTTCAGTCATAGTGTTCATCTCTAAAACATAAAAATAAAAAAGGGAGAGAATGAATCTCTCCCGGTTTCAAATCAAACGTTATCAATTACGGCGTTTTGACCATTGAGAGTTGAATCTGGTAGTACCGTATATCTTGGCTGGCCAGTTGGTGTGCCACCAACATTTCCTTCAAATGCCATTGACTTGAAGTGTGCGCCATTTGCAGTATTTGAATTCATCTGTGCAGTGAAATATACATTTGTTGCCGTTTCGTCAATACCATCCATGATCATAAATCTTCGATTATTTTCATTTGAATTTGTTGAACCTGTGCTGAGAACATGAACAGTATAATTTACGGAAGGATCAACAATCAAACTTCCCATTCGAAATCTACTTCCAATATCATTTGTGGCCGTACCATTATCATAGATGTGGAACAAATCAGTTCCATCAATCAACTTGACATAGAATGGATTTGGCAAGTAAGTTGCAATCTTTGTATTTGCAGATTCAATTGATAATTCTGGATAATCAAGTTTCAATTGATCTAAAGTGCTTTGTTGTGTTGCTAACAATGTATTTGCAGAAACAATTTGATTTGCATATCCTTGAACCGTTGTTGTTGAGTATGTTGACGCAGGAAATGCAGTTCGATAATTTGTTCGGTAGATTGCAGTTGGACCAAAAAAGTCTGCAGTCATCGTTGTGATTGTTGATGAAGTTGTAGTTGACTCTCCATATCCATCACGAATTGAATCATAAAGATTGCTTAGTCGCAATCGACTTGCTGCCATATCTGTAGGATTACCTGCTTGAGAACCAATTGTTTCATTGAGTTCATCAGTAGCACCAAAAAGATATTCACTTTGACCTCGAAGGTCTGCAGCCAATTGAGTAATTTGTGAACGAACAGTAGCCGTTGAACTATCAATATCATCAAACATCGCATTGACAACATTCGCACTGACTGAAGATGAAATAACATTTGCGTTTTCTAAATCAATAAGACCATTGATTACTGTTGCCAATTTGACTGGCTTGAGCAATGCGTCTGAGATTTCTGCTGCCGTTAGTGTGAGCATTTTAATTTTCCTTATATTAGATTCTGAAATAATTGCTTTGTCTCATTGACAAAATATGTATAGTTACCTTCTGTCATTTTTTCGTATTGACTCAGGTCGTATACCCAACCATTTGGATTTGTTGTGTCGAGCATTTGTTTATAGTAGTCCAATACGTAAGTGAGTTTGTAAATATTTATCACTTCAGTTGTAACATCGTAATAACGATAAATTTCAAAATCATCAATATTTGTTTGCGTCAAACCATTTGTTGCGAGATTATTTGCATAGTTCTGCACATTCGAAAGTTGACCAGCCAAGATGGTTTTTCTTTGGCTGATTACGGTTTGTGTTTGAACTTCAAATTGCCAAAATAGCTTATTGTATACTTCATTCGATAAGAGTACAGCAATCAGATCCACATTTTGAAGTAATCCATTTTGCTTCTCTTGATAAAGAAGCCTCATTACATTTCCAAATAATTCAATGCTATTCGAAAATTGTTCAAAGGTCATGGTTGTTTTCTTTGAGTTGGGCGAAACAAGTCCGCCCAGATGGTTTTAGTTTTTAGATCCAACTTGATATTTTGCAACGAGTTCCCAGTGTTCTCGATCTTTATGAGGAATGATTTTGATTTGAGAAATTGGAACTGTAGGTTCAGCAACTGATTCCAAATCATTAATACTTACCAAATTCCAATCGTGCAATAATTTAGCAATCGTATTTCTTCTTGCTAAATCCGATTCATTGAAATTACTTTCCTTTCCATCTAACTTGAATAATTCCTTGAATGAGAGAATTACATATCGTCCACGCTTATGAAGAATATGACATGACTGATATAACTTACGTTCTTTTTTTGAAGCAATTCCAATTCGAGTGAGCGTTTCACGGACTTTCAGAAAATCATCTTGACTTTTCAGAGTCACCTCTACACCAACTCCACGAAAAATATCTTCATTCTGCACTTCATTTTCCATAATTTTTGATCTCCAATAATAAGTAATAAATAAAATAACTATTCATTTTATTTATATTTTTTCATTTTTCTGTGATGCCGATGGTCAGATAATCATGTATTTCTTTTAAGTCATCTTCACTCAATAGAGATAAAATTTCTTGTGCCTTCTTTCTCGAGATGTGAAAGTATTCCACAAGTTCGTCCAAAACATTATGATCTTTCTTTAGCCATTCAGCAAATCTTCTTGATTTACGAACACTATGGTAGTAATAGTCATATTCCATTTTTGTTGAAAGAGAAGGATATAGATTGATTTCATTGACAATCATAATACAATCTAAACTTCCAGCAAGAGCCCTTGAGATAATATATGGAGAATAATCTTCCAATTCATTTCCAAGATATTCGGATTTGTTATTGATTGATTTTACATAATCAAATACATTTCGACTCTTCTTTGGTGGAAGCTCATACTCTTGTTCTTCAACAATTTCTTCACCAAATAAATTTTTCATATGACTTTCTCACTTGAATGCAATTGGTAATTGCATGAGTTCAACCATACATGCTAATGTATGTATCTCTGCATCGACAGCAAATGAGGATTCGAATCCATATCTGGAGAGAATCAAAATAATTTCTGGTATGGAGGAAGGTTCTGCAACATTCACCAATTCATTATAAAGTTCACGATAAAGTTCTTGCTCTGAACCATGCCATGTTTCTAAAATGAATTTGCGAATTTCTTGAAACTTTCTTGTTTCGATTGCATCGACAAGAACTTCAATACGATTGTTCTGAATGTTTGCCAGAATCTTTGGTGACAATTCACCAGATGCAGAATATCTTTGAAGTTCATTGATGCATCGACGAAAGTCAGGAAACTTATGAACGATTACATGTTGAATGAGTTTTCGATCATAAGTGATTTCTTCAGCATCCAGAATGGAGCAAATACGGTCAAAGAAGTTTTTTGCGAGTGATGGTCTTTCTGCCTTAGGGAAATGGAATTCAATTACAGCGCAACGAGACTGCAGTGGTTGAATGATTCTTTGTAAAGAGTTACAGGTCATCACAAAAGCACAATTTGATGAAAATTTTTCGAAAAAGTTTCTCAGGGCATTTTGATTGAGTTCTGGCAATTGATCGGACTCATCAAGAATGAGAAGCTTTCTTTTTCCATCCAGAGATTTTGTGCTACAATATTGGGACATCTTGGTGCGAATTACATCAATACTTCTTTCTTCAGATGCATTGATAATCATTGCTTCGACGCCAAGCTCATCTGCCATTGCCATTGCTGCAGATGTTTTGCCTGTACCACCACTTTGAGAATGAAAAATAAAGTTTGGTAGGTCGCCTTGTTCAATAAACGAATGTAGAGTCTCTTTGATATCCTCAGGAAGGATCAAGTCATTGATATTATTCGGACGATATTTTTGAGACCATAGGAATTCTGTTTTCTTTTTCATAACTAAACCTCATAATCATAATATTGTAAAGGAAGGGAGGGGTTGGTGCTATTATAGCAGAATAGCACCAGAAGGTCAAGTCAATCTTTGAAGAAAGATGCGGAACTATAAGAACTTCGCTCACCAGAACGGAGAGCAGCCTTGGTGTTCGCAATCGTGAACTCATGTCCAGCGATTTTCTTTTTGATCTTTTTGATCTGATCTTGATCCTTCTCCTCTTTCAAGGAGGATTGATAATTCGCAACCGTCTGCTCAAGCCGCTCAATTGCTGACTTCTGACGGATTTGCTTCTTCAAATCCATAAAGCTCCTTAGTTTGAGTTGAAAATAGAGTCATACACATAGAATGTATCCTCGTTCTTTGCTCTTTCTTCGGCTACGTTTTGCTTGTGGTAGGTTTTTGCAACTTTATTGAGAGTTGCTTTTGGAATGCTATACTGTTTCGATAAGTCATCAATGGCGTCCTTGATGAAGTCTTTTTCACCATCAATTCTTGTCATTGAATCTGAAACTTCTTTGAGGACTCGACGAATTGCGAGTTTATCTTCCTCACTCGATGGAAGGGTTACAGAGGAAATTGCGGGTGTGTTGCTCATAGTTTCTCCTTCTTAATAATATCAGTCATTGCAATAAATTTATAAACATAGTTTCTTGTTTCACGTGGCAAGTGGAGATAATCAATATTGATTGTGCGATGTTTGTTAATTTGCTCACGAAGTTTTGTTGGTCCAAGATTGTAAGCGGCAAGAACAAGTTCCCAAGTGGGAAATCTTTCTTTGAGAAATAAAATATATTCTGCAGCCGCATGAGTTGAACGTTTCCAATTATAACGTTCATCTTCTTCCCAACCACCAGCCATCTTTTGAATTTTCATGTCAAGATGTCTTGCAGTGATGCGATTGATTTGCCACATTCCTACAGCCTTTGCAATTGAAACTGCTTGTGGATCAAAACAACTTTCAATTACTGGTATAAGAGAAAATGTATTTGGTATATTATAACTCTCGAGAGTTGGAACAATATACGAAAAATATCCCATTTTCTTTGCTACATCTAAACATTGATTCACATGGCCATTGAAAAAATTACTTGTAGCATAGTGATGTATTTTTTGCTCAGTAAGCAAATCCCTCTCAAACTCTTTTTCTGCTCCTTTACTTTTTAGATGAATTTTGACGAAATCAAAATATTCTCTTTGCTTTACACGAATTGGAATTTTGATTTCGTCTTTTTTAGGTACACTTTGTGCAATTGAAATTGCGGGTTTTTGTTTTTCGGTGATATAGAAAAGCTCAATATCTTTGGAATTGATTTGATTATGTGATTCCGTTTCAATTGGAATCAATAAGAACAAAACAATCAGAAAGAAAACTCCATCTTTATATCGCAAGAGGTGACGTTGACGGAACGCTAAGGTCAATGCCAGAAACTTGCTGTAAATATAATTTTTCAATTTCAGCTTTGACTTTTGAGATTGCAGTGATTGAGGAGCCAATAAGAGTTACTTGGTCATCCTCAGCGGCTACCATCCAAGGCATTGCTCCAATACCCTGTGGTGTAAATTGTAACATCATTGGATTTCGAATCAATACAGTATTTATTCGATTATAATTTACAATTTCTTCCGAAGTCCTTGCAATGACTTCCTCACCAGAAGTCAATTTAAACAAATAGATATTATTCATTTTACTCATCAGAAAGAGTTACATCTTCATCGAGAGCCGAGAAGAAAGTGTAGTCACGATTCTCGGATACAAATCTACCGAGATTCGGACTGTAAATGTCAACACGGTAATCATCATTCAACATCTTCAATCTTCCGACATTGAAAACAACACGAAACTCGAAGTCATCAGCAACTGTTTGTTCTAACTTGCGTCGATGTTTCTCTGTACTTGGATTTTCAATATCTTCAGAAACCATAAAGATTTCTTTTCCATCACTCTCAAATGTTAGATTTGGAAAAGTATTGATTGCTGCAGACTTTTTACCGTAAGCAAGCATATCTTCTGATAAGTAAAAGGAGATCACTGGATCGTTTTTTGGTTTGTTGTTCGCTGGTTGAACACGAATGACTTCAATTGGTGCTGCTCTCAAATTTTGAGATGTTTTCTCAGAACGAACAATCAAATGATTTTCGTTTACAGGAAATTCAATTTCAACATCACCGGTTGAAGCTACCAAGTCATAGACTGAAATGAAATGATTCAAATCAAATAAAGGAAACTCTTTTGGAAAGTCAACTTCGAATCCAGCATAAGCAATCATGCTCTGTGAATTTGAAGATGTTCCTTGTTGTTGGCCTGGACGAAACAAGATTGACTGATTGATTGCTGCAAAATTGGAAAGTAATAGCAAATCAGATTTCGATAACTGCATAATTTCTACCTCGTTTTTATAATTTCAATTGTAATACCGGCAGTCCCATATGAAATATTATAGGTGTTGGACCGGTTATCATTTATAAGGCCATAATCAGAAAATTTGAAGATTGTATATTCTTGACCTTCATGGTATCCATAGATCACATTATCAGCATAATCAATACCAAGATTATACATTCGTTCAAACATGCAGGGTGAAGAACGCACTGGCTCTTCAAGCTCATGTAGGCCTATGTGTAATATCATATCAAATTCAAAGTCAATTGTCAAGGTAAATTTGAGAGGATTTTCGAAAATCCTCTCAAGTCAAAAATCAACTTGCTTCTTTAAGTTCGACGGCGGGTGCTTCTTCGGCTGCTGCTGACTGGAGTTGTTGATTGCGATATGCTTCCATTGCAGCAAGAGACTGAACGGATCCACGATAGTTGTAGCTACCTACGTGGCTAAGTTGCATCCAAGGACAGGCAAAGATATGCAATCCTGCTTTTCTCGCCATTTGACAGAAGAAATAATCTTCAGAAAGAAGACGGTTTGTTTCACCACCGGTGGTTTCAGGACGGTCAAAGTCTACATGGAAGTAGGACATGATTTCTTTTGAGCCGTTGAAATCGGCAGAATGGTTATGGTCAGGACGATACATGTATTGAGGATAATTTTTTCGATATGTGTTCAATGTATCTTTAGTGAACATCATAAAGCCTGTGCCGACTTCAAGCACTTCGACTGGCTTGAAGATTTCAATGTCTCCGCGATGTAGAGGATTGAAAACAAAGTCTCCGCCAAATTCAGACAATTGCCCTGAATCTTGAATGAAACCTTCAAGATTCGAAGCATGACGAACTCGATCCCAAAGAATGTGCTTCTTTGGATAGAGACCACCAATAATATCTTGATTATCATTTCCACACATATAAAGAAGATGCATTACATCACGAGGGTCAAATACAATGTCCGCATCAATGAACATCATATGAGTAAAGTCCGAAATCTCAAAGTAATGAGACAGATAGTTTCGAGCACGTTGAATTAGTGATTCATTCATAATGAATTTACACTGCATCTTTACACCGAAGTAGGTACAAAGAGTGTTCAGGTCAATCAACCGGCTTGCAGTCTCAGCACACATTTGACCACCATAAGCAGGCATACAAACCATCAATGACTTTCCTTCAAAGTCTTTTGGCTCTAATGCAGATTTTGCTTTTTCTTCGGTAGCTGGAGTTTCGATTGATTCTGTGGTTTCTTCAACAGGAGTGGTTGTCTTCGCCATAATAATAGCTCCATAAAAATTAAATAAAAAATAGTAGAGACACTTCATTTCAATGAACTCTACTATTTAGTGAACTTTTTTTATCGATTAGTAAATTGTGATTGTCTGGTAGACCGTTCAAACACATCTAAGATTTGTGCATCGTCCATCCTGAGATAGCCTATACGTAAGTCTGCACGAACATTACCTGAAATATAAGGAGATGCTTCATCAAGACGGCTAAATATTTTCTGATAAAAATCATCTGAATATTCACGTTCTGCCGTGAGTTGTGAAAAGAATCGATCTTCTCCATTCATCTCTGAAATCTGCTCTTCTTTTACAATCGATGACCAAAGGATATAGAAAAAGTGTAAATGTTCTGAAATATCAGTAATGTTTTTTCGATCAATGACTTCATCAAAAACAGATTGAGATAATGCCATTCGATCAAGGTCACTATTTTTCAAACAATTTTCAGAAGAGCAGAATTGTTTTGCATAGTAAACAAATTGCTTATCACAATCAACAAACTCAGCAGAAGAACCAAGTGTGGTTCTTGAATGATCGATTACAACTTGAGTTGCAATCGAATCAATCGTGATTGCATTTTCAAGGTCAACCGGCTGGTGGTCTGGATCTAAAATTGTATCATCAATCTTTTTGTAGAGAGAAACAAAAGATTCACGAACTTCTTCATCAAATCTTGCAATTGCATAGAGAACTGAACGTTCTTTGTCAGCAAGAACTGAATAGATATCAAGAATATGAAACAGTCGACGAGTCGTAACTTGTTCATCAATTGCTCCATCTTTGTAAGATTTGCGTGTAACTTCTGCCCACTGAGCCAGTTTTGAAGTGAAGTTTTCATCATCAACTTGAATTTTATTGATGTCAACATATTTGTCTAACATCTTGATTTCTTTTGCCTTTGGTGGATAATCATGCTCGATGCACATTACGAATCTTTCAAGGAATGCCGAATTTTGAATATTAGTTCCAATGTAACGTCCGGATTCTGAACCATCACCTTTTGTGTTGTCTGTTGCAATGATGTTAAATCCTTTCTTCGGAACAATTCGTTCACCAGTCTTCTTGATCAAGAACGGCTTACCTTCAAGAATTCCCTGAAGTGCAAGCATTCTTGCAGGATTACCAGCAAAAATTTCATCAAGCAATACAACACCACCGGTCTTTGCGGCTTCAACAAGAGGTGAATCTTCCCAGATTGTTTCGCCATTGATTAGATTATAATGACCAAGAATGTCCATCTCATCAGTTTCAACTGTAATATTCATTCGATAGAAGTTGCGCTTATTCTTGGCACAAGCTTGCTCAACCATTTTTGTCTTACCATTACCAGAATCACCAGTAATCACTACTGGCATGAATCTTTTTGACTTGACAATCAAATCAACTACATTGAAATCACCAAATGGAACAAAGCAAGGATCTTTATCGGGAACATATCCTTTTTCAGGTTGCTGCTCAACAGTAGGCGTTCGAAATGGTATTACATTCGATTCAGTCTCGGCTTTTTTCTCTGGTAATGTTAGACTATAAACTCCGTGTGACACTTTTTCGAGTTGCTTTAGGACTTTGCTATGATTGACTTTGAGTTCTTTTGCAGCACTTACAATTTCTTTGCGAGTTGCAACATCTTTGTCAATCATTTCACGAATAGCAGAAAGAAAATCTGTCATAATAAATTCTCCAGAATAAGATAGGAATTAGCTTCCGATACGGCATCGGAAGCAAACACAGGGTTCATTGTATTATATCATACCTAGGCAACAAAGTCAAGAACTATTTTCTCCTTTTTCTTTTTTTCCGATTGATATTCCGAAATCACATCGACAACTCGGCTGGCCAAGAATTTTTTGCGATTCTTGGTTGAGGAATTTTTCTCAAGAGCAGTTGCCAAGGATTTCGTTGTGAAAGCTCCTTTAACATTTTTCTGAATATTGTCAAAGAAATCATCATCTTCCGTATGAATCATATCTTCAAAATCATTAAAATAATGGTAACTCATATTGAATTTTGAATTTCCTAATTTGGTCAGGTCAACATAGAAAATCTTATCATATCCATTATCTTCGATCGAGGCGAAACCTTGCTTGCGATATTGAGCAACAAATTCTTCAACTTCTTCTAATGCATATCCACTGCCAAATTCATAAGCGAAGTTTCTACGGAGATTTTGAGAATTTATTACTGCCAATTCAATTGAGATGATATTTGCTTTCGTTTCTCTTTTGACCAAATAAGCAAGTCTTCTCGTAAACTCACGATTACGATTCGTATTCACGCCATTTGAAGATTCATTTTTTTGAGAAACAAGTTCAATCATTCGATTACTTCTTGAAGAACGAACAAAGACTTTTTGATGTCCACGAAATCTAGTTTCATTTCCTGAATTTCTGTCAAATCTTCTCATATTTTCACGATGTTCGGTAGAAATTGTTTTATTTGGTCCCCATAAATTACCCCAAAGTTCTTCTTCCTTTTCATAAGAATTCTCAGACATATCAGCTTCAGAAATTGCAAAACTTCTTGTAGTTTCTGGTGAATCATCATTTGCTACACAAGGCAATGAATTACTATCACCATCTGTAATCACAATTAAATTCATTACATCTACATTCATATATTTTTGTTTTTCTGGTAAAATATAATTCATCAGAATCAAACTTTCATCCAGCGGAGTTGAACCAAGGTCAAACAACTCAGAGAGGACAACAAATTCATCTAATTGATTACGAAGTGTTTCGAGATAGTGTTCTCGTTCTGAACCTTTTTCAGTTTCTTCTGCGATATTTTTCATCAATCGCTGATATTCTTTTCGATTTCTTGTAATGAGTGACGGTAAGAATGTAAAGGCGAGATAGAATAAATTTCTCAATTGCTCATCATAATTTGATTTTGTTGAATCAATAATTTCGAGTAGCTTTGTATTTGGATGAACTCGAAAATCATTTTCGTTCACGCCATGTACAACAGAAGAAAGTCGATAATCACGATTGTTTAGAGCATCATTACTGAATGCATAGGCAATGAATGGAACTGAAATTGCTTTACAGAACATGACATTGTTGATCAATTGTAGAATTGCGTTTGTCATGATGTTGCCCATCGAACCCGACCAATCTAACAACAAAACAAAGCCGTGATTTTTTTCATCATAAGTTACTGATTTGTTGAGAAACAAATCTGAATCATAATGAAAATGCGGAAGCTTTTGAAGGTCTAAATTTCCTGTTTTTGATTGTTTTGTTCGGCGAAAATCTTCTGCAGCTTTTTTTCGATAGAACTCACGAACCATATGTGAAATAATTGGGGCATGTTCTTTCTTATGCTCTTGCATGAACATATGAAATTTTTCATGTATATTATCACCACAAGAATTAAAATCTTCTGTTAGTGCCTTGTGACAAATGTTGTTGCTCACAACAAAATCTTCATAATTCAGATATGGAGAAAATCCAAGATTTGTAATGACCTGGTCATCATAATCTGTATTCGAAAGTTTTCCCTTTGAGAAATTTTCTTGACTTTCTTCCCAGTTTTGATCTGTCAAACCTGAATTTTTTTCTTCAAAGTCTAAAGCACCACCATTTTTTTCAATTGTATCTTCAATAATTTCTTGTGCCTTTCCATCATTTCCTTCTTCAATCGCTTCCTTGAGTCTTTCATAGTCTTCTTCTGAGAGAAGTTCTTGAAGTTCTGACAATGGTATTTCCATATCACCATCACCATCTTCAATTTCTCCCCATTCAATATCGTCTAGGTTTATTTTGATTTCTTCAAGAACTTCTTTTGAATATTCTTTCTTCAAATAATCAAGTAACTCAATTGCATTTTGATAAACATCATCGAATGTCTTATTGTTTGCTGCACGGTCTACCCAGTACTGCTCTTCATCAGTGAATTCACAATCGAAATAATAATCACCTTTGAAATGAAGATTCATTCTATCGATTAAAGATAAGCTTTCCGTATCTTCACTGAAAGTGATACCAAAGAATCCTGTATTGATCAATTCATAGAATCCACGAATGAATGTAGATTTCGAACCAGGAAACTTTGCTTTCATGGCATCTTCGATTCTTTTATCTTCGAGAATATTCAGGATGGTTCGAAAGACTGTTTCGTATTCTTTTGCCTTTTCGTGAGTTCCAAATTCAGGTGTGTGTAGAGCATGACTGGCTTCATGCAACATCAAGAGTTCTCTCGACGCAGAAGGAAGACGAAGAATCCAATTTGGAAAGACCATCTTCCTTTTGACTACATCAAAATAAGCGGTTGGAGTTGACTTGAGTTCAACTTTAATATTTTCTGTAGCAAAAAGTTTTGCCAAATGTTCACTGTAAACTTCCATTGATTCTCCTGAGTGAGAGTGAAAAGCGGTTACAATATGATCATATCACATTCAAAAAAGAATGTCAAGTTTTTTTGGCGAAATTTTAAAGTTTGCTAGAATTTACACGTTCAAGTCTTTTTGTTCTTTTGTTGATTCGCATGATATTGATATCGCTGAACATTCTCAATTCAACATTGCGATTGTCTGAACAGAAATCTTTTAATTCCTGTTCATTTTCGAAAATATAAAGGTCGCTACCTTTTTTCTTGATGAGCATGTATCTCCTAAAGAATCAAATTTTTGACTTCTTGATAGATTTCAGCTTCTGAAACCATTCGACAGCGATAGAATTTTTTTCCCGATTCGGGATCAGTGACGATCTCTCTTTTGTCAACTACAAAATCTGGAAGTTGTTTTTTCTTTGTTCCTTTTTCGTAGGCGCTAAAAGCAGACCATTGAGGAGTTGATAATAAAAAATCATTCGAATTTCTTTTTTGCATTGCTATACTCAAACATTAGAATGGGTCAATATCTTTTTTCAGATATTGCTCATTGACTGAAATTTTATATTTTTCTGAGAATTTATCTTCGAGATATACATAATAAATTTTGCGAATCAATTCACAGAGGTCATACGCTAGTTCATCTTTTGTAATTTGATGTCTTATCTTTGCACCGGCATTTTCATACCAACCATATTTATTGATGAAGGTTTCATTGTCATTGTTATATTCGGTAATAAGATTTGAACATTCTTTTTCGAGAAAGTCAAATACTTGTTGACGAACTTTGACACCATCATCATAAATTTTCTTGTTCAAGATACCATCAAATTGTCCAACATATTCGTTGAAAAAAGGATTGGAGATAATATCGACTTGTCGCTTGAAAGTTGATTCCAAATACTCATAGATATTTAGATCATGTTCTCGTTCTTCAGCAAGCTTTCTTAGATGCTCTTGAACTTCGTTCTTGACGATGAAGTATCCCAAGACTATTCTCCATACAATTCATCTTCCAAGTCGTACAATTCATCCTCTGTCAAATTTTCAAAATCGACATTTTCGAGTTTGCGATTTTTGCCGGCCTTCTTTGGCATATTCGGAACTTTAGTTTTGTTGATTTCAGCGATGAACTTTTTATAAGATTTTTTTTGTTCTTGCTGTTTGCGAAAATTTTTATCACGGCTCATAGTTTATTGTATCTCCTACTTTAGAAAAAAAATGCCCCTATCACAAGATAAGGGCAGAAAAAACTATTGATATAGTTTAGTGTTTGATTATGGTACTACTGTAAGTGTTGTTCCATCCCAACGGTCACTTACTGGAATATTACCCATTGCATCATCGATGTCAAAGTCTGTAATTGGATTTCCTTCTTGGTCTACAATACTAGATGGTAATGATACAGTTATCAAATTTGACCATGTTGTAGAAGAAATTTTTACTTCATCGACTGGTTGGTCAAAAGTAAGATCCATTTGTATTCGTCCAAATGAATTACCTTCTAAAACACTGAAATCGGTTGTTGTAAGAACTGCTGATGAAGGAGTAAGTAGTCCAGGAGAAGTAGTCATTGCACCATATACTTGAGTTTGATTGAAACCAAAATCAATTTGTCCTGTTATTACGTTAAGTGTTTCATCCATCGCAATATTTACAATGTAACGAGAGCGGCTTCTTCTTGTTACTGAAACTGACCTAAACAACAGTTTGCCAGGACTTGCTTGTTCTGTTGCATATTCGGTAGGTGTAACGCCACTCTGATTATATTCGATGTACTCAGAAAGATTTGGAATTGCCATTACACATTCAGCAGGCATTTGTTTCATTGGATCTGGATGAATTTTTGTTGGTGATAACATCCAACCTTCATTTGATGCAAAAACCCGTCCAGCAATTGCAGTGTTTGCATCCAACCAATTTGGTCGTCTGAGCAACTTGTTCAATTGGTTTTGTGTCAATTGTGGTAAAGCCATGTTTTATTTCCTATATTTTTTATTTTTGAAGAATCGAAGATTTGCTTTTATTTAGTTTTTTTGACGTTTATATCTTCGCTTTCTCGCCATTTTCAACACAATTGGACTTACATGATCTGTAAAGACGACACCATTCAAATGATCTAATTCGTGCAAAAATCCTCTTGCATAATAATCAAATAGTTCTGTATTATTTAGCTGTCCAGTTTCATCTTGATATTCAACTGAAATTTGTTTTGGTCTTTTTTTATTTAGAATTAGCTGAGGGAAACTCAGACATCCTTCTTGCTCTGCAATTGGAGCGTTATCAATTATATTCAATAACTTAGGATTATACATCACTTCAAATTTTTCTTCTGAGATGTAAATACCAAATACACGATATGGATATTCAAATTGAATTCCTGAAATACCAAATGCATGTTCTTTGCGAACTAAAGCCTTGATATGTTGTGATAATTGTTTTGTTTGTTCTTCTGTATTTGTTTCGAATGAATAATCTTTCGATACTTGACGAAGATAATCTAGACGATCTTCAGTAACAATCTTTGTAGAAAACATCTTTCAATTCCAGTAAACGAGAATGCAATTCATAATTTTTGTTGTGAGATTGATGTGCAAGGTCAGCAGTTTCAAAAAATGAAAAAATAAAATTGATTTGTTCTCTCACTAACTCTAAGTAGGTTGTTGATGAACGATTCAAATAAGTCACAGGATTTTGATCGAATACGCCTCTTGGTCCTCGCCATTCAATCGTTCCTAATGAATGCATGTGAAACAGTCCTCGCATACCATATTTAGTTGGTTTTGCAGAACCAAATAAATCTGAATTATCCAAAAAACTTTTCTTGAATCCTTCATACTCTCGAATCATGTTGATTGGATTTGCCCAATGAGAATGCCACATTGGATAATTATGATATTCTAAAAACTTTTTATAGTCTTTTGATTCAACAAGATATGCTAAAAGTAAAGCACTACTCCAATAGGCTGCATCCGTCCTCAAAGGAAAGCAAGCAGGTTTGAGGTGTAAGTGTAACGAACAAGTTTCATTCGATGAGAAGCCAGCAGAGGCAATCTCTACAATCAAATCTGTAACTTTTTTTTGCACCTCTTCTGTCAGTTCAAATGGACCCAGAAGAATCTCAAGAGGAATGATTTCTTCAATTTCATGTTCATGCAAACTATAAGCAAGGTCTTCCAACTCTTCATCTACATAAATTGTATCATCACCTGTAATGAAAAAGCCTCCCAAACGATCACAAGAAAACTCTAAACAAGATTTCAGAAGCTCCTTGATCGAATCGTAGTCACGCTTGAAGCACATACCTTCAAGTTCGAATCCAAAAGACCAAAATGGTTTCATGTAAGAATTTCAGTAATCTCGGAAAAACCAACCTTTCTTTCAACATGTAGATTTCTTTCGAACTTATCATGCAATCCTTCTGTTCGATGTGAAATCACAAAAACATTTGTTGAAGCAAGGTCATTTAGTAGATGAACAAGTTCTTGTTGTAAAAATGAATCAGCAGCACCATCCATGACTTCATCAAGAATGAGCATATTTGTTTTCATCTTTGCTCGTTTTGAAGCAAGGTTTCGCCAAGAGAACATCATTGCTAGATCTACTCGAAGCTTCTCACCCTCACTCAAAGAGAAATATGAAAACTCATGTCCTGAGAAATTCGTAATCTTTTCGTTGAAGTTACTATCGAGTTCAAAGCTTAACTTCAAACCAAATCTTTTTAGATATAACTCCATATTCTGATTTAGCAAACGAAGATACTTGTTCATGATTGTGGCTTTGATACCTGTATCACGAAGAAGAATTGTGGTATGCTTTTGAATCTCAGATTCATTATGATAAGATGATAACATATTTCTCAAATTTGTCAAGAGATTTTTTGTCTCTTCGATTTCTTTTTCAACTTTCTCAATCTTTTCAGTATCTAAGGACTTTGGATCTCGTAGGTAATCAATCTTGTCAATGTTTGCTTCAAGTTGCATCTTTGTGTATTCAATTTCATTCTCAAGATTTTTCTTCTTCTGCAAGTTCTTTTGATTCTGACGATTGTAAGTTTCTGATTCCTTTTGAAAATTTGACCAGTGTTGAATCTTTTCGAGCAGTTGAGCAACGCCATCTTTCTTTTCCAACATGCTTTGACGAAGACTTTCAATCTTTTCCTGACGAAATGATTCTTCAATTGTCTGCTCACAGGTAGGACAAGATGAATGTTCTGAGAAAAAATCAAATGTCTTCTTTTGTGCATTGACAGAATACATAATTTTTTCTTTGACTGTTTCGAATGACTTGACTTTTTTCTTTGCTTCTGAGACTTCGACATCTTCACCAACAGTGATTGCTTCTTCTTCTGCTCTCAATGCAGTAATTTTTTTCGTGAATTCTGCAGTCTTATTTTTCAATTCAATAAGTTCATCTTCATCAACTGTCGATACATTGACATTTCTCAATGCTTCAAGATGTTCTTGTTTTGTCTTGAGCAATTCATTCTTTAGATAAATTTCATTTTCTGTTCCCTGAATATTTGCCTTTGTGTCTGACATTTCACTCTTGAGTAAATCTGACATCTTCGTGAAGACATGTAGATTCAAAATGTCATCAACAACTAATCTTCGATCATTTGGCTTGAGTTTCATAAAAGGCACATAGTTTGCAGAACCAAGCACTACAATTTGCTGAAAAGTTTGAAAGGAAAAATTCAAGACAGTTTTTTCAAATTCTGCTTGTTGGTCCTTTGAAGAGGACAAAATATCAAGTTGTTTGTCATTTTCGAAGATTTCAAACACGTTTGGTTTCAAACCTCTACGAATCAAATAGTGAATGTTATTTTTTGAGAACTCAAGTTCGACTAAACAATTTTTACCATTATAAACATTGACCAATTGAGGTTTGTTGATTGAACGAAATGCTCTCCCAAACAACGCAAAGTTTAATGTGTCTAACAAAGAACCGCTCTTGCCGCTGAAGTTTGAGCCAGTGATCAAAGTTGACTTGAAATTTTTCAAATTGATTTCAGTGGACGTATCACCAAAGGAAAGAAAATTACGAAAGCGAATTTTTTCGAATTGAATGTTCATTATTACTCACAAAAAATAGAGTTGAATTGATTTGATACACGGATCATTGTAGCACACTTTGGCAAATTTTTCAAGTTTTGAGCGCCTACATAGGTACAAGAACTTCTCAAACCACCAAGAATTTCCTGAATTGTATTCTCAACAGGACCACGATAGGGCACCAGCACCTCACGACCTTCAGCGGCACGATAGTCTTTCAGACCACCAAAGTGAGTATCATTGGCTTTTTTGCTGCTCATGCCATAGAACTCGACAAACTTCTTTGTCTCAACAACTAATTCATGTTGTCCTATATCATATGAATTACCTTCAATTTCATTTGTGAGATAATGTTTTTCAACCATTTGACCACCACCTTCAACATGACCGGCTAACATACCACCCAACATTACAAAGTCAGCACCGCCCGCAAATGCTTTGGCTACGTCACCAGGACACGTACAACCGCCGTCAGCAATGATTAAACCACCAAGACCATGTGCAGCATC
>Ga0055584_100002507_pt1 | contig 18122 bp, 14 predicted proteins | sample OSDHelmetaG_FD_58716 | JGI IMG/M metagenome (GOLD analysis project Ga0055584, IMG submission 58716) | Pelagic marine sediment microbial communities from the LTER site Helgoland, North Sea, for post-phytoplankton bloom and carbon turnover... | ecosystem: Environmental > Aquatic > Marine >... | reverse complement strand
GCCGATGTTCAGGCGTTTGCCCTTAACATCATGGATGGTCTTGATGCCGCTGTCAGCGCGGGCCAGCATGGTCACGGGCTCCGGGTGGATGCTGAACACCGAGCGCAGATCGATAAACGGACCCTGCTCCTCGAATTTTGAGGTGCCGTGATAGGCGTGATACTGCCAGTCAGATTGCGCTACACCGAACTGTAACTCTCCGGCACGCAAATTTTCTAAGTTGAAGATGGAGCCGTCGGTGCTCTCGGTTGAGCAGCGAATGCCATGCTTCTTGCGGTGAGGGTTCACCAGCCGGCAAATTGCACCGCCGGCCGGATAATAGACACCCGTAACACCGCCTGTACCAATAGTGACAAACTGCTGTTGCGCATTGGCTGAGAACGCCATGCCAACCGCAATTGTCAGCGCCGTGACTGTGATGGCCAATTTTATCATGATCAATTCCTTCCAGGGCGTGTAGATGGGTGATCTCTTCGCGGGCACTTTGTAAGTGAGAGATTGTCGAGTTAAGGGGCCGTGCGGGTCAAGAAAATGTCGCGTCTACAGCTTCACCGAGCAGCGATACAGCCAGTTCTAGCTCTCGGTTGCTGGCGTTATAAGGGGGAGCGAGGCTGACGTGGTCGCCTTGGATGCCATTGATGGTGCCGCCCATGGGATAGCAGATCAGGCCGCGGGCCAGCCCTTCCTGGCCTAGGCGAGCATGGCGCTTTTCCTTTGGATCGAAGACGGACTTGCTTGTGCGGTCGGCAACGAATTCCAGGCTCCAGAAATAGCCGCGGCCGCGGATGTCACCCACATGGGCGTGGTTGCCAAAGCGCTCCTGCAGCAAGGCCTCCAGCTTTGGGCCGTTGTTGTAGACGTGGTCAATTAGACCTTCCTCTCGCAGCACTTGTTGTACCGCCACCGCGGCCGCGCAACCAACCGGGTGGCCCATATAGGTGTGGCCGTGGGTAAAGGCGCCAGAGCCGTCTACATAGGCCTCAACCACACCCTGCGAGGCCAGGAGGCAGCCGATGGGCTGCATGCCGCCGCCCAGACCTTTGGCCATGACGATCAGGTCGGCAGCAACGCCTTCGTGCTCCATGGCATAGAGCGTGCCGCAGCGGCCCATGCCGCTCATGACCTCATCAGCAATGAGCAGCACGCCATGCGCATCGCAAATCTGGCGGATACGCTGGAAATAGCCGGGCACGGCTGGTTGGCTGCCCAGGGTCGCGCCGACCACCGGCTCTGCCACAAACGCTGCGACATTGCCGGGGCCGAGCCGCTGGATCTCTGTCTCTAGCTCATTGGCGACACGCAGGCCGTATTCCGCCTCACTCTCACCATCGCCGCGGTCGCGGTAGGGGTAGCAGGGGGCGATGTGGCTCATGGCGTCGGAGAGTAGCGGGGCATAGGGCGCCCGGCGGGCTGCATTGCCGCCGACCGCCAGCGCACCCAGGGTGTTGCCGTGATAGCTCTGGCGGCGGGCGATGATGCGGGTGCGGTCCGGCTCGCCCTTTTCCAGCCAGTATTGCCGGGCCATCTTGATCGCGCTCTCAATTGCCTCCGACCCGCCGGAGACGAAGAAGGCGCGGGCCATGTTGGCTGGTGCGTGGGCCATGATGTCGTCGGCCAGCGCCTCCTGGGCGGAGTTCGTAAAGAACCCGGTGTGAGCGTAGTCGAGCCGGCCGATCTGCTCGCGGATCACCTCCACCACCTTGGGATGGCTATGACCCAGGCACGAAACTGCGGCGCCGCCCGAGGCATCCAGATAGCGCTTACCCTGGTTGTCGAAGATGAACGAGCCTTCTGCGGCGACGGCAGTCAGCGGCGGTGAGGCGAATGAACGGGGGAAGACATGGTCGGACATCGGCGTTGTTCCTTCTGTGGCTATGGTGAGCCTAGCGCGCGGAATGCGGCTTCGCTATGGTCCGCGTTCCCAATCTGCCTTGCTGGCCCAATCTACCTTGCTGGAGCACGAGACCAAGCCATGGACTTGAAAGACCACATCCGCGGCATCCCCGATTTCCCGAAGCCGGGCATCCTGTTCTATGACATCTCGACGCTGTTAGCAGAGCCAAAGGCGTGGCAGGAGGCCATTGATCAGTTGGCAGAGGTTGTTGGGCCTTATAAGCCAGATGTCCTGGCCGGAATCGAAAGCCGCGGTTTCTTGGTGGCGGCCCCGCTGGCGCTGGCGCTTGGCTGCGGCTTCACCATGGTGCGCAAGGCTGGCAAGCTGCCGGGCGAGACCGTGGCATATTCCTATGACTTGGAATATGGCAGCGATACGATTGAGATTCAGAGCGACGCGGTGAAGCCCGGCCAGCGTGTGGTGATTCTGGACGACCTGTTGGCGACTGGCGGCACGATGGCAGCGGCGGTGAAGTTGTTCGAGAAAGTAGGGGCAGAGGTGGCCGGCGCAGCTTGTATTATCGAGCTGACTTTCCTAAGTGGTCGCAGCAGGTTGAACGTACCGTTCAACGCCTTGATCGCCTACGACGACTGAGCCCCATGACATCTGATTATCCGAGCCACTGGCTGCGGCGGAAGCTAGCGGACTTTGTTTGCTCGACGGTGTTCCAGCGGACCATAACCGCGATCATCGTCGTGAATGCTGTGACATTGGGGTTGGAGACGTCAGCGACGGTTATGGCCGAGTATGGACCGATCCTGACGGTGTTGGACCGGATTATCATCGGCATCTTTGTTGTCGAGGTCGCGCTTCGACTGATTGCATTCGGCCCCGGGTTTTTCCGCAATGGATGGAATTGGTTCGACTTCATCATCGTCGGAATTTCGCTGATACCAGCCGCTGGCAATCTTTCGGTTTTGCGCGCTCTGCGTATTTTGCGGGTTTTACGGCTGATCTCAATCGTGCCGCAAATGCGCACTGTGGTGACGGCGTTGTTGCAGGTCATCCCTGGAATGGGAACCGTCGCATTGTTGCTGCTGTTGATCTTCTATATCAGCGCTGTCATGGCAACAAAACTGTTCGGAGAGGCATTCCCGGCCTGGTTCGGCACCATTGGTGAGAGCATGTACTCTCTTTTCCAGGTGATGACGCTGGAAAGTTGGTCGATGGGCATTGTCCGCCCCGTGATGGAGGCGCATCCGGCAGCATGGATGTTCTTCCTGCCTTTCATCCTGGTGACGACGTTTGCTGTGCTTAACCTGTTCGTGGCGATTGTCGTCGATGCGATGCAATCAGCCCACAAAGTAGAGGCGGCAGAGGCAGAAGCGGAGGCGCATGCTGAACGGATCGCCATCGGCGAGGAAATTCGTGAGCTACGGCGAGAGATCGTAAAGTTGCGCGTTGAAATGGCGGAGAAGCAGGGGGGATAGTACGCCGTGACCATAGCGGGCAAAGGACATCTGGTTCGATCGGGTGGGTGGCGTCTCAATCGGGTTTTTTGCCTTAACATTGCGGCATGCGGCTGAGCGCCGGTGGTGGGTCTGGGCGTTTATAGGGCGCGCCTCAACGGCCGCAACAACCTGAACGTACTATTTTCCGAACTAATACAGTATTCTAATTAGGGGCGGAAGTAACCTTGCCTGAATAAAATCTCATAGATTTTAAAAACAAAATGTTGATTGCCCAATTCTAGAAGTCTCCTCTATATTGCAGTCGTAAACATGCAAAATAGAGGAGACTCCCATGCGCCTGGCTCTTATTAATGCCTGCTTGTCGTCAGTGCTGCTCGCCGGCATTGGTTTATCAGGCCCGGCATTCGCGGCATCTGCGGTCATGAAGGATGCGCAAGGCAATGTCGTCGGCAATGTTGCGTTGGAAACCGTGCCATCCGGTGTTCTGGTGACGGCGAATTTCAAAGGCTTCGTGCCGGGCGCTCACGCCTTTCACGTTCACGCTGTCGGTCTTTGCGAGCCGCCATTCAAGTCCGCCGGCGGCCATTACAACCCCAGCACCAGCGGCCACGGCTTGAAGGATGAGCACATGCCGCATGTTGGCGATATGCCGAACATCCATGTCGGCGCGGATGGCACCCTGACGGTTGAAATCCTGAACACGCAACTGGCGCTGAACGACTCTCTGTTCGATGCCGATGGTGCGGCAATTGTCGTGCACGCAGGGCCGGATGACTATGCGTCAGACCCTGCCGGTGCGGCGGGTGGCCGGATCGCCTGCGGTGTCATCCAGAAATAGCGGAAACCGCAAAACTGCGACCGCTGCCGGCTATTCCACGCGATAGCCGCGCAGCCGGTTGTAGGTCGATACCTGCTGGGCCGTCAGGATCTGCCGCATCAGCAAATGATAGCCCAGGTGCGTTGCCCTCAGCCGCCCGCGTAGGCTGGCGACTTTGGCTGTCGCTTCGTCAATCGCAGCCTGATCGGCGGTTCCAGCCGCGAACAGTCGGTCCAAGCCGCGCTCTGCTTCGATCACTGCAACACCCAAATCGGCAGCCCGCGCCTTCATTTCGGCAAAGGCCTCCCCGGTTTGGTGGCGCTGGTGCGGGGAGAGGGCCAGATCGTCGGCCATATCCAAGACATGGCGCGGCCCGGGATAGCCATTCAGCTCCGCCGGCAGCGCCATGCCCAGCCCCTGTCCATCGCGCAGGCCTGCAATCTCCTCTGGTGACAATGCCTTGATCGGGCGCTGCTCCATCCCGGCATAGGGTTGGGCTGCCTGATCCTGGCTCGCGCCATGCCCAGCCCCATGGCCGCCACCATGACCATGCTGGTGCCCGGACGCTGCCCAGCCGGAGGAGGACGCCGCCAGGATAACCCCGGCGGCTAGCGCAAAGCCACGCACGGATTACTCCGCCGCGACGCGAGTGGCGGACAGTTCGTCGTCCATCTTCCACTGCTTGATCACCGGCAGTACCTCTTTGATATAGAGTTCTAGGCCGGCCTTGGCATCGGCGAAGGGGATCCCGCCAAAGCGGAAGCTGGTGGCCAGTTCATAGTCACCAACCAGCTGTCGCCGCTCGTCCAACACCCGCAGAATGCGGTCCGGCGTGCCCCAGACACTGGCCTCCATAAAGCCAGCGATGATGCCGTCCATGCCTATTTCCTTGGCCGTCGCGATCTTGGCGGCATAGGCGTCATAGCCTTTGACCGAGGCGAAATGGTCGCCCAGCAGTTCGTAATGGTCAAAGTTCGACATGACGAACTTGCCCATCCAATCCTTGGCCTTCTCCTCTGTACCATCCATGGTCGGCGTGCAGACGCAGAAGTCCGCCATCAGCGGCGGCGGGGCTTTGCGGCCATGCATCTCCAGGAACAGGTCGCGGTGCTTCTGGATAGCCGGCAGGCGGGTTTTCCATGGGCGGTCGGAGAACATGACCATGCGGGCCTGAATCTTGGCGGCAGACACTACCGAGTCATCGCTGGAGGCCACCGCATACAGCCGGTCGCGGATCGGGAAGCGCGGGCGCGGGCGGATTTCGGCGCGGGGCTGCGGATAATGCGGGCCGTCGCCCTCCATAAACCCGGTTTCCAGTGCCTCGACGATCATTTTGGCGGATTCGTCAAAGCGGGTGCGGCTCTCGTCCATAGAGGTGCGGAAGATGTTGAACTCGCGCCGCGCCAGACCTCGGCCAACGCCAAAGCGCAGGCGGCCATTGGTCAGGTGGTCGACGACCGAGACCTTTTCCGCCACCCGCAGCGGGTCGTTCCAAGGCAGGATCACGGCGGCGGTGCCCACATCCACGTTCGGATGTTTGGCCGCCAAATGGCTCATCAGCTGGAGGTTATCGGGGCAGAACGAGTAGTCGTCATCGTGATGCTCAACCGCCCAGAGGCAATCGAACCCGCCGTCGGCGGCAATGGCGGCGATGGCGAGCTCTTCATCCCAGCACTGCTGGTCGGTGACGTCTTTCGGGCAGCCATAGGTGGCGAAGACCATTTGCAAGCCAACATCCATGGGGCGATTCCTTATTCGATGGGCGGATCAAACTTTCATTGCACACTGTAGGGCGGAGCATGGGATGCAAGCAAGCGAGCAGTAGCGCCATAGGTGGCAGACAATCCCCATAGAAGCGGGTTAAACTGAGGCTTCCGCATTCGTTTTTGCTCAGGACCAGCTCTCATGAAAACGCTTCGGGTCAACGACTACGACATGGCCTATCTCGACATCGGCCTGACAGACAGCAGCCAGCCGCCGCTGGTCTGTGTGCACGGCTCGCTGAACGATTTCCGCGCCTGGGTGCCGGTGATGGGGCCGCTTTCGGCCGGGCGGCGGTTGATCATGCCCAGCCTGCGCCATTACTTCCCGGAGCATTGGGATGGCCAGGGTGGCCAGTTCAAGATGGCCCAGCACGTAGACGATACCATTGCCTTTGTCGAGGGGCTGGATGTGGCGCCGGTCGACCTGCTGGGCCATAGCCGGGGTGGGCATTTGAGCTTCCGCCTGGCATTGAAACGGCCTGATTTGGTGCGCCGATTGGTACTGGCGGAGCCGGGGGGGACGCTCGACGACTCGCTGGCGCCGGAGGAGGCGAAGAGCCTGTCGGCAGGCGCCGGGTCACGAGAGCACGTAGCGCAGGCCTCGGCGAAGATTGCGGCTGGCGATCTGGAGGGCGGCTTGCGGGTGTTTGTCGATGGCATTAACGGGCCGGGCGCATGGGACAAGCTGGCCCCAGGCGACCGGATGATGCGGGAGGACAACGCCTACACCTTGCTGGCGCAAGTCAATGAAGGCCGCCAACCTTACGGCAAGGTAGAGGCGGAAGCGTTGAGTGTGCCGACCCTGTTCATCGGCGGCGCGGATACACCGGGCCTGCTGCCGATTGTACTGAAGGCTTTGGCCGCGACAGTGCCGGGCGCAAAGCGCGTGATGATCCCAAACGCCGGCCACAGCATGTTCCGCCAACAACCGAAGGCGTTTTGCGCGGCGGTTCTGCCGTTCTTGGATGGGTAGGTAGGGGGAGCCCGCCTGTCTGAGCCTATCTGCTCAACAGGGTCAGCGCACCGACCAGCACGGTGGCCAGGAAAAAACCCAGTATTTTCTGGAGGTGGAAGAATGAATTGAGCCTGCGGGTGCCGTGGTCGGCTTCTTCAAAGGCGCGGTTCATTTCCACCAATGGCAATGCGTTTTCCAGGCTGTACCACAGCGGATAGGGGAAGCGGCGGATCGCCGGGTTAAGGCTGAAGAACGCCAAAATCGCGCCGAGCCCAACCAGGCCAAAAAACCAGTAGAGCGCAAGGAAGGGATAAATGCCAAATCCGACGACCCAGCGCTGTGCGGTCATCCAGACCTGGTCGACCCAACTCATCTCGGGGTCGTGGGCAATTTTGTGCAGGAACTTGCCAAAACGAATAGCCTTGGCCTTTTCGGTCGCGCCAGCATTTTTTAGGACTTTTGCTAGCTGCTCGTATGGTTGCGGATCGTAATGGCTGCCATGGTTATCCTGACCCGTTAGCCAATGGATTAACCAATCGGCAGAGGCATCCGCCATTCCCTGACCGCTACCTGCCCACACTCCGCCAAACCGGTTGTAGGAAAAGCCCGTGAGGTCTGTCGGCAGATAGTCTGATTTGTGATCTTTGTCGGACCAAGCGTCCGCGAATAGCAATGCATCCTCGACAGGCCAAGTATACTCAATGCGCCAATCATCCTGTCGCGCCTGGAGCGCGTCTGCGCTGGCGTTTCGTAGTAGCAAGCCGGAACCCTCTACCCAGGTCGGTAATCCGCGTTTAGTCGAAGATAGATGCAATTCCCCAGCTATTTTTGCGCCAGTGGCGTTTATAACACCGGAGAACGTACTTCCTGCCAATTGAACGTCCCCACCAATGTGAGCGCCGATCAGGTTAATAGCCCTGAATGAACCGCCGCCGCGCAAGAACAGGTTATCGCCAACCTCCATATCGTCCGCGGTGAGCGTTCCAGTGACGGTCGAGCTGTCAAACCCAGCGTTGCCACCGATCTTTGCGCTCCGCAAGACGATATCCGCGAAGGTCCCGCCGCCGCGGAGGAGCAAGTAGCCACCAATCTCAACACTGTCCGCCTGGAGCATTCCGGTGATGGTGGAACCGTTGAAGCCGAGTGTACGCTGGAAGCGCGAGCCAACCAGGTGAACCCCGCCATTGATCTTCCCTTGGTGGAACAAGAAGGTGGACGGGATATCGTGATCGTCGAGCTTTATCGTTTCATCGACCAAGGCACACACGATAGCAACCAAAGGGTGCCGAGGAGCAGATGCCCAGGGCTCATGGCTCAGGATTAGTTCGAGGAATGCTGGTCGCAAATTGCGGTGGAACGGGACGGTTTCACCATCGTCTTCGATTTCCGTAGGACGGCAGGTCTCAACTGCTCCTTTACCGCCCGGCGCGTATCGCACGTCCGCCGGTTGGCCCAGGCAGATACGCTCGTTCCAGGCCCATTTCTCCGACGCTTCGAACACCTCGGCGCCGGGAGCATCCCAGAAATCATCCGGCAACGGCACGGGGCAGGTCGTGTGATGGGGCAGGGCGCGTTGGGGTGGGCTGGTGGTCTCGGTCACGCCGGATTTTGCCGCCACAACGAGCGCCAGCAGGGCCACTATGAAGAATCCCCAGTTCATGCCCTGACTTCCATCTTGAGCCCTAAGCTGCCGCTCGTTTTCCCTCACTCGCAGCCGCCAGCACCATCTCAGCACACTTCTCGCCGATCATGATCGAGGGGGCGTTGGTGTTGCCGCTGGTGAGCGTTGGCATGATGGAGGCGTCGGCGATGCGCAGGCCCTCGATACCGTGCACCCGCAACTGGTCGTCGACCACCGCCCGTGGGTCGGTTGCGGCGCCCATTTTGCAGGTGCCGACGGGGTGGTAGGTGGTTTCTGCTGTGTTGCGCACCCATTCCAGCAGTTCTGCGTCCGTCTGCTTGTCTGCGCCGGGGGCTATCTCGCCGCCGACCCATTCGGCAACTGGTGCCGCTGCCATGAGCTCTCGACCTTTGCGGATGGCGGCGATGACGCCGTCGCGGTCGTGTTGGGAGGATAGGAAGTTGAAGCGGATGGACGGCTGCTCCGCCGGGCTGGCCGATTTGATGTGGATTGAGCCAATGCTTTCCGAGCGCAGCACGTTCAAATTCATCGTGATGCCCTTGAAATTCGGCGAGACCCGACGCTCCCGCCCAATCATCTCATAGATGAAAGGCAGGATGGAGATCGTAGCGTCCGGCGTCTCTAGCCCCTCCCTGGTCTTGAAATACAGGCGTACCGGCACGCTGGTGCGCGCCAGGAAGCCGTCTTTGAATAGGGCATATTTCGCAGCCTCTACCGCCAGCCGCCAGCCGCGGGCGCCGTCGTTGTAGGTGGCGTTTGGCTCTTTGATCGCGAATTTCACCCGTGGGGAATAGTGATCGCGCAGGTTCTCACCCACGCCCGGTAGCTCGTGCACAGGGGCAATGCCGAGGGTGCGCAGCAGGTCAGTTTGGCCGATGCCGGATAGCTCCAGCAGCTTTGGGGAGTTGATGGAGCCGCCGGAGACGATCACCTCTCGGGTCGCCCGCGCTTCCCGCTTCTCGCCATGTACGGAATAGCGTACGCCGACGCAGCGTTTGCCCTCAATGATCAGGCTTTCGCCCATCGCACCTTGTTCAATGGTCAGATTTTTGCGCCTGCGCGCTGGGTCCAGATAGCAGAAGGCTGTCGACTGCCGCCGCCCCTTGGCGATGGTGGTCTGGGACATGCTGATGCCCTCTTGAGTCCGGCCGTTCTGGTCCGGATTGTAGGGCAGACCGATATTCTCCGCCGCCTGGATAATGCGCTCGACCAGTGGGATTTTGTTGCGCGGTGTGTCGGTAACGCGAAGCGGTCCGTTGCGACCGCGGAATTCATCCTCGCCGCCGTCATAGCTCTCCATCTTCTTGAAGATCGGCAGCACGTCCTCATAGCTCCAACCGCGATTGCCGAGTTGGGCCCAGTGGTCGTAATCCTGTGCCTGGCCGCGGATAAACACCATGCCGTTGATGGAGGACGAGCCGCCCAGCATCTTGCCCCGCGGCACCTCAATTTCCCGCCCGCCGGAACCCTCGTCCGGTTCGGACCGATAGCACCAATTGACGGCGGGGTTATCGACCAGCTTGGCGATACCAACGGGCACTTTGGACCAGAAATAGTCGGAGCCTTCCGTGCCAGCCTCTAGGCAAAGCACAGAAAATTGGCCGTTCTCTGAGAGGCGGGCAGTGACAGCCGCGCCGGCTGATCCAGCGCCGACAACGATAAAATCATAGGTATTAGACATATTGGGCAGGCTCCTGGTCCCTGGTCTTCTTATAGCCAGCCCTCAGGCACGGCGTTCAGCATTTAACCAAAGAAGCCAGGGCTTGAGCCAAATGGCAAGGGGCAGGTCGTGCCGTCGCGCACAAACCTGCCGCGATCGCTTATTTCCCCTTTTTAGCACCAATGTTCAGCGGTGCCTTTCCAGCGTTCGAATTCGCTGTGGCCAAAACCTTCGGCTTTTCCTGCTTCGGCTTCTTGGCTTCCCGGTTGCCCTGCTTTTTATCGCCTTTAGACATGGTCATTCCTAAAGAAATTGGGTTAGTAGAAATTCAATATTTAGTACGATTTTTATTTATTCAATACGGTTAACCCAGATAAAAATTTTTAACAAATTCGGAAAAATTTCTTATAAATAAAGGATAGAAATTTCCATTATTGAGTATAAAAAAGGGTGGCCCGAAGGCCACCCAATATCAAAGCGTATTTCGCATGAAGATGCGCTAACGCGGAGCCATCACCATGACCATTTGACGGCCTTCCATGCGCGGCGATTGCTCAATCTTAACCTCTTCGCCTAGGTCATCGCGTACGCGCGCCAGCACTTTCGCGCCCAAATCTTGGTGCGCCATCTCGCGGCCACGGAACCGCAGGGTAACTTTGACCTTATCGCCCTCTTCGAGGAACTTACGGACGGCGCGCATTTTTACGTCATAGTCGTGTTGCTCAATCGCCGGGCGCAGCTTGATCTCTTTAACCTCGATAATCTTCTGCTTCTTCCGAGCCTCATTCTTTTTCTTCTGAGCCTCGTACTTAAAGCGGCCGTAATCCAGGATTTTGCAGACAGGCGGCTCCGCATTCGGAGAGACCTCGACCAGATCGAGCCCCACACCGCTGGCCTCGCGCAACGCGTCATCCAGCTTATATACGCCAGACATGTTGCCTTCTGCATCGACCAGGCGGACCAATCGCGCCGTGATGTCGTTGTTCACTCGGGGCCCGTCTTTGACTGGCGGCGCCATGTTAGATCCACGCGCTATGAGGTATCTCCATTTTTCCGGCCCGCGCGCCTATGCTGTAAGGCGCTACACGGGGATTGTTAAAAATTCGTAACCTTGATGCCGATCTGATTATCTGCGCGTAACCGCCGCACTCAGACAAGCAAGTCAAACGTAGCTGAGATTTTGGAGAGTGCAAGGGTTTCGTTGCCTCAGCACCCCCAAATCGCCGGTTTCCTCGCTTATTTTCGGCCTATTTGTAGCCTATTTTGCCAGCGCCGCCGTCTCCATTTTTGAAAGCGTGGTCGTGGTCGAGATCACGTCTGGATCTTGGCGAATTTCAATCAGGGCCGCTTTGCCACTGGCCAGAGCCCGATCGAGCGCCGGGCCGAAGTCTGCGGTGGTCTCAACCAGCTCTGAATGCCCGCCATAAGCCGCCATCAGTGCCACGAAATCCGGGTTGTGCAGGTCTGTCGCGACGTAGCGGCCCGGATGGTGTCGGGCCTGGTGCATCCGGATGGTGCCATACATGCCGTTGTTGAACACCAGAATGATGGGTGTCGCACCATATTGCAGAGCCGTCGCCAATTCCTGGCCGGTCATCAAGAAGCCACCGTCACCAACAAAGGCAAATACCCGCCGGTCTGGATGGGCCAGTGAGGCACCAACAGCAGCTGGAACCGAGTAGCCCATCGCGCCAGAGGTCGGGGCGGCGAAGGTGTGGCGTTGGTGGAAGCGCAAGAACCGCATCGGCCAGCCAGAGAAATTGCCGGCATCAACCGTCACGATGCTATCGGCTTCCATCCGCTCCTGCACCATCAGCATGCACGCGCCCAGGTCCAGGTCTGCGCCATTGGCCTGTGGGGTTGCCCACTCCACGAAGTCGACCCGGCGCTGAGCGGTCCAACTGTCCCAAGCGTTGTGGTTGACCGGCTCCATGGCAGCGGCGGCGGCGGCAAAGCCTTCGGGTCCGGCTTGAATGCCAAGGGCAGGCTGATAGACGCTGCCCAATTCCTCAGCGCTGCCATGGATATGGACTAGCTTCATTGGCGGGTTAGGCGGCGTAATTAGGTCGTAGCCCTGTGTGGTGATCTCGCCAAGGCGCGCGCCAGCGCAGATCAGCAGGTCGCAGTCCCGCACGGCCTGGGCGAGTTTCGGATTGGTGCTGGTGGAGAGGTCGCCGGCGAACAGGTCGCTGCCATGGTCAATCAGGTCCAGGCAACGGAACGAGGCCATCATGGGCAGGTTGTTGGCTTCGGCAAAGGTGCGGATGTCATCAACCGCGCTTTGCTCCCATCCGCCGCCACCGACTAGCAGCAGCGGCTTTTTGGCCTCGCCCATCATGCCCCGCAGTTTTTGCATGGCATCGGGGCTTGGGTAGGCGCGGTGCACGGCGTAGGGGGCGGTGTCGGCTACCGCCACGCGGTCGCGTAGCATATCCTCAGGCAGCGCCAGAGCGACGGGGCCGGGGCGGCCGCTCATGGCAACGTGGAATGCGCGGGCGATGTATTCTGGAATGCGCTCTGCATCTTCGATCTGGGCGACCCATTTGGTAACCTGGCCGAACATGTCGCGATAGTCGATTTCTTGAAAAGCCTCCCGATCCCATTGATCGCGCGCTACCTGGCCGATCAGCATGATCATCGGCGTCGAATCTTGATACGCCGTGTGCAGGCCGATAGAGCCATGGCAGGCACCTGGACCACGGGTCACCATCACCAGCCCCGGCTTGCCTGTAACCTTGGCATAAGACTCCGCCATGTTCGCCGCACCGCCCTCATGCCGCGTGGTGTAGAGGTTGAAGTCTTTGTGATCGTACAAGGCATCCAGCAATGCCAGATAGCTCTCGCCCGCTACGCAAAAAGCCGTGTCGCAACCATGAACGCGCAGCGCATCTGCCAGAACCTGGCCGCCGGTACGGGTGTTGGTAGGGGTGGTCATCGATCATCATCCAATTTGAAACAAGGGCTGTAGAGCGTTGAGATGGTTTTCCGACGGCTGCTCGGCAGCGTCAAGTCTGGTGCTGTTCGGCCGGTGTGGAGAACGGCATGAAACATGGTCGCGCAGGTAGCGGTCAATCTATAGGATGAAAAATGGACTCGGCGCTAGGAGGTGAGAATGTCGACTGCAATTGCCTTCGATTTTTCGGACAAAACGACAGGGCCGGTCGCTTTGGTGGATGTTGTCGATCGGCTAGAGGATGGGGCCTATTGCTGGCTGGATTTTGATGATCTGGAAGCCGCCCGTGCGATGTTGGTGGAGTTGGGCGTTGATCCGACAACCCGAGACCGGGTCATGCACAATCAGGCCGAAGGTCTGTTCCAACTGGGCCGCAACTGCATCCATTGCACGGTGATAGAAACCAAGGTGGAAGACGATGAACTCTGCCTGTTCGCCCTGCATATGATCCTAGGTCACGGTTATCTCATGACCGTGCACTCAAATCCCTCGCACGTGATTAAGCGTGTGCAGGAGACCTATGAGGAAGATTTCTTCGCGCTGGCCGAATCCGGCGGATTTCTGTTGTTCGAAATCGCAGACCATCTGATTGCCGGCTATCGGGATGAGCTCCTGCGCCTCTCCCATGCGGTGGAGGATATCCAAAAGAGGCTGCTGGGTGATGTAGGTGATGAGATTTTGCGGGATGTTTCAGAATTGACCCGCTGGCTGTTGGATTATCGCAATGCGGCTGTGACGGCGCGGGAGGTCATACACGAGCTATCCACACGCCGATCACACTATGTTAGCCGGTCGACTCAACCTTTTCTTGATCGCCAGACTGTCTCGTTGGAGCGGTTGGCGGGCGACGCTGCAACAGAGCGCACTGTGCTATCGGAAACTATGGCGCTTTACATGGGCATCGTCAGCCACCGCACGAACAAGGTGGTCAACCGCCTCACCGTGGTCAGCATGGTGTTCCTGCCTTTGAACTTCCTGGCGGCTGTCTACGGCATGAACTTCGAGAACATGCCGGAATTGGGCTGGCGGTATGGCTATGCCGGGTTCTGGGGTGTTATTTCCATCGTGGTATGTCTGCTGCTCTGGAATTTACGGCGACGGCGTTGGCTCTAACTGGGTCGGCGCTTAAACCCGTGCCACCTGCTCCACGTCCACGACGCCGCGCACCGCTTTGAGCATTGCTGCGACTTGAGGCGTGACCGTATAGCGGCCCGGCAGGTCGATCTCGACCTCGCGCAGCGGGTCAAGCCCCAGGACGATGCTGATCTGGCCTTTGCCACCGGCCTCGCCGCCCAGCATTTTCTGGATGGAGGGCAGGGGTGTGGTATCGTTGACGAAGACCTTGATGGCCTCCGTCCGGGTCGCCGCCACTTTCTCCAAATTATCGACGCTGTGGGCGGTGATTTTCAGACTGTCGCCATCCAAACGCACCTCAACACCCATCATCACCGGGCTGCCGCTATCCAGTGTCTCCCGCGCTGTGGCCAGCACTTCGCTGAACAGCGTGACCTCAACCATCCCGGTCGAGTCCGATAGTTGGACGAAGGCATAGCGGTTGCCGCGGGCATTGGAGCGCTCCTGCCGGCCCAGCACGACGCCGGCGATCTTGGCATGGCCGTCGCTGCGGGCGCGGTCGGCCAGGTTGGAAATGCGGGTGACGCGCAGGCGTTTCAGCAGCTCGCCATACTCATCCAGCGGGTGGGCCGAGAGGTAGAAGCCGATGGCGTCGCGCTCGCGCTCCAGCATGTCCAGCAGGTTCCAGGGTTCAACATCCGGCAACGGCGGCAGCGTGTTTTCGTCCTCCACATCGCCGAACAGGTTAACCTGTGCCGATGCGGCCTCCTCTTGCAGCAATTGGCCGTGGCGCAGCGTGATATCCAGGCCAGCGAACATGCGGGCGCGGTCCTTGAAGAAGATGTCGAAGCCGCCCGCCTGGCACAATTGCTCCATCGCGCGCTTGTTGAGCGCCCGCGGCTCCAACCGGCGGGTGAAGGCGAAGATGTCGGCGAAGGGGCCGCCGGCGGCACGCTCGCGCACGATGGCCTCACAGGTGGAGCGCCCTAAGTTCTTGATCGCGCCCAGGGCATAGCGGATGGCGCGGGCTGGCTCCTGAGTTTCGCCGGGAACCAGTTCGACGGAGAAATGCACCTCGGAATGGTTGACGCTGGGTGGCAGCAATTCGATGCCGAGCCGGTCTAGATCGCGCTTGAACTGGGCCAATTTATCAGTGTTGCCCATGTCCAGCGTCATCAGCGCCGCCATGAACTCCACCGGATAATTCGCCTTCAGATACGCTGTCTGGTAGGCGATCAGGGCATAGGCGGCAGCGTGGGATTTGTTGAAGCCGTAGCCGGCGAACTTGTCGACCAGGTCGAAGATGTCGTTGGCCTGCTGCTTGTCAACGCCACGCTCGACAGCGCCAAAGACGAAAATCTCGCGCTGTGCATCCATCTCCGACTTGATCTTCTTGCCCATGGCGCGGCGCAGCAAGTCCGCACCGCCCAGGCTGTAGCCCGATAGGATCTGGGCGATTTGCATCACCTGCTCCTGGTAGATAATGATGCCGTAGGTCTCCTTCAGCACCGGCTCCAGCAGCGGGTGCAGGTAGTCTGGTTTTTCTTGCCCGTGCTTGCGAGCGATGTAGGAGGGGATGTTCTCCATCGGGCCAGGCCGATAGAGCGAGACGACGGCGATGATGTCCTCAAACTCGGTCGGCTTCAGCTTGCGCAGCATGTCGCGCATGCCGCTGCCTTCCAACTGGAACACGCCGGCGGTCTCACCGGAACCCAGCAGGCGGAACGTGCCTTTGTCATCCAGCGGCAGCTTGAGCAGATCGATCTGCTCGCCGCGTTTGGCGATAAATTCGACGGCTTTTTGCAGCACGGTGAGAGTCTTCAGGCCCAGAAAGTCGAACTTCACGAGGCCCGCCGTCTCAACCCATTTCATGTTGAACTGCGTGACCGGCATTTCCGAGCGCGGATCGCGGTAGAGCGGCACCAGCTCGTGCAGAGGCCGGTCGCCAATGACGACGCCGGCAGCATGAGTCGAGGCGTGGCGGTAGAGGCCCTCTAGCTGCAGGGCGATATTCAGCAGGCGGGCGACGTCCTCGTCCTTCGATCGCTCCTCCCGCAACTGCACCTCGCCGTCGATGGCTTGTTGCAGGGTGACCGGGTTGGCCGGATTGTTCGGCACCAGCTTGCAGATGCGATCAACTTGGCCATAGGGCATGCCCAGCACGCGGCCTACGTCGCGCAGAGCGGCCCGGGCTTGGAGCTTACCGAAGGTGATGATCTGGGCGACGCGGTCCTCGCCATATTTTTGGCGGACGTGGTCGATGACCTCATCGCGGCGATCCTGGCAGAAATCGACGTCGAAATCCGGCATCGACACGCGCTCAGGGTTCAAAAAGCGCTCGAACAGCAGGCCCCATTTCAACGGATCAAGGTCGGTAATCTGCAACGCCCAGGCGACAACTGAGCCCGCACCGGAACCGCGGCCCGGCCCGACTGGAATGCCCTGGTCCTTGGCCCATTTGATGAACTCCGACACGATCAAGAAGTAGCCGGGAAAGCCCATCTGCGTGATGACGCCCAGCTCAAACTCCAGTCGTTCGCGGTAGGGGGCGGCGAGACGTTCCTGCTCCGCGGTATCGATATCCGGCGGATAGACGTGGTTGAGCAGCCGATCCTCTAAGCCCTCCTGAGCCTGGGCTGCTAGCTCTACCGGCTCGTCGCGGCCTTCTCCCGCGCTGAAGGCCGGCAGGATCGGCTTGTGCGGCAAGGGCATGTGGGCGCAACGCTGCGCCACGACCAAGGTATTGGCCAATGCCTCTGGCAGGTCAGCAAACAGTTCGCACATCTCTTGGGAGGATTTGAGATAGTGCTCTGGCGTCAGGCGGCGGCGTTCGTCCTCGTCCAGCTTCTTGCCGCCGGCGATGCAGATCAGGGCGTCGTGTGCCTCGTGGTGCTTGCGCTCCGGAAAGAAGACATCGTTGGTGGCGACCAGTGGCAGGTCGCGGTCATAGGCGGCCTTGAGGAAGGCGGGTTCGGAGCGCTGCTGCTCTGGTAGGCCGTGGCGTTGCAGCTCGACATAGAGGCGGCCAGGGAAGAGTGTTTGCAATCGGTCGAGCAGAGCCTCGGCGGCCTTCTGCTGCCCAGCCAGCATCAACTTGCCGAGCGGCCCGTCATGACCGCCAGTGAAGGCGATCAGGCCATCGCTGCGCCCGTCTAGGTCATCCCAGGTTAGCTTCGGCTCGCCCTCGTCACCGCTCTCCAGAAACGCCTGACTGATCAGGCTCATCAGATTGAGATACCCAGCCTCGCTTTGCGCATAGGCGGGGAGGTAGGCGACGGACTTGCCGCCTGGCTCCAGCATCGGTAGGAGCGTTCCTACCACCGGCTGCACGCCCGCATCAGCGGCGGCTAGCGCAAACTCCAGCGCGCCGAACAGGTTGGCGGTGTCGGTCACGGCGACCGCCGGCAGCCCCGCCGCCGCGGTGCGCTGGACAAGGTCTTTCAGATGCACCGCGCCCTCCGACATGGAATAGGCGGAGTGCACGCGCAGATGGATAAATTCAGGCTGGGTCATGGGGTCTATTAAGCCCCCGATTCGGGAGAGGAATCGAGATGGCCAGAACGCGAACGGATGGCAATGTTGTGGGTGGTTCTGTGGCTAAATTGCGGTAGCCAATCAGCAGGTCATGTTCGTTCCATCAGCATCCAATAGCGCTGCCCGCCATGGTCGCCCGAAACCTCGCCTTGGGATTCGGTGTAGGGCTCCAACCGTAGCACGCTAAAGCCGTTCGCCGTAAATGGCTCAGTCAGGGATCCTGCGGTTTGAAGAGGGTAGCTTGTCCGCGCCTCGGCGAAAGCATCAACCAGCCGTTCGAGGTCGTCGGAAGGAATTAAAGTGCGGTGGACTGAAGTTTGCCACTGCTACCGAGCCTTATTGGCCAGTTGCCTAGCCTTCTCACACTACACGACAGCGGTAGCTGAGGACGGCAAATCATGGTTTTCTGACGGATTCT
>Ga0055584_100002506_pt1 | contig 18125 bp, 11 predicted proteins | sample OSDHelmetaG_FD_58716 | JGI IMG/M metagenome (GOLD analysis project Ga0055584, IMG submission 58716) | Pelagic marine sediment microbial communities from the LTER site Helgoland, North Sea, for post-phytoplankton bloom and carbon turnover... | ecosystem: Environmental > Aquatic > Marine >... | reverse complement strand
AGCCTGAGCCGGTTGCGAAGCCTGAGCCGGTTGCGAAGCCTGAGCCGGTTGCGAAGCCTGTCGCAGCGGCCGCGGCCGTCGCGAAGCCCGAGCCCGTCGCAGGGCCCGAGCCCGAGCCCGCCCCGAAGCCCGAGGCCCCCAAGCCCGAGCCCGGGCCCGCCGCCAAGGCCAAGCCCGCCCCCAAGGCCAAGGCCGCCGCAGACCCCGCGCCCGCCGCGGCCCCCGACGCGCCCGTGTCCGTCGACGCCGACGGCAACGAGCTGACCCTGGCGGAGATGTTCTTCCTCCAGACCGGCGGCGTGGAGAAGTCGCCCCTCGACCCCGCCCGCCCCGATCCGACGCCGGGCAAGCGCTGCAACGGCCAGGCCTGGCGCCGCTTCGTGCACGGGCTCAAGGACCACGGGCCCATCGGCCCGCTGCGCGCCGCGCTGTCCTTCGGCGGCTACGTGAGCGAAGGCAAGACCGAAGTCGTCATCGGCTTCGGCACGGAGATGCCCCTGCGCCAAGCGAGCGCCCAGCTGCACTCGCCGATCCTCGCCGCCGCCCTGGCCGAGTCGTTCGGCAAGGGCACGACGCTGTCCCTCGTCCACGACGGCGAAGGCGACTCGGGCCGCAGCCTGGCCGAAGAGATCGAGCGCGCGCGCGCCGAACGCCGGGCCACACTGGAGGCGAAGGCACGCAACCACGCCCTCATCCAGACGACGGAGTCCCTCTTCCCCGGCGCGCAACTCGCCGGGGTCCACGTCCCCGAAATCACGGAGATCGACGATGTCCAATGACGACAAGCCGTTCGGCGGCATGGATTTGAACGCCCTCTTCGGCCAGGCGATGCAGCAGGCCCAGTCCATGAAGGGCCGCATGGAGTCCATGCAGGACAAGGTCAAAGACCTCGAGGTCGAAGGCACCGCGGGCGGCGGGATCGTCCAGGTCACGGCCACCGGCGCCGGCAAGATCCGCAAGATCCGCATCGACCCCGTCGCTGTCGACAGCCGGGACGTCGAGATGCTCGAAGACCTGATCGTCGCGGCCGTCAACGACGCCCTTCGCCGCTCGTCGGAGCTCGTGAAGAAGGAGATGGGCGACGTCACCGGCGGCATGGACATGGGCGGCCTGGGAGACCTCCTGGGCAAGCTGGGTGGCTGACGCCGCGAGCGACCCGCTCGACGCGCTGGTGCACCACCTGGGGCGGCTCCCCGGCGTCGGTCAGAAGTCGGCGACCCGGCTCGCCTACCACATCCTCCGCACCGACGGCCTCGCCGAGGACCTCGCCGCGGCGCTGACCCTGGTGCGCACCGAGGTCGGCCGCTGCTCCACTTGCTTCAACCTCGCCGCCAACGACCCGTGCGCCATCTGCGCCGACGTCCGCCGCGAGGACACCATCGTCTGCGTGGTGGAGCGCACCCAGGACCTGCAGGCCATCGAGCGCAGCGGCGGCTTCCGGGGGCGCTACCACGTGCTGGAGGGCGCGCTGTCGCCCCTCGACGGCGTCGGCCCCGACGAACTGCGGGTGTCCGAACTCCTCGGCCGGCTCACGGACGTCAGCGAGGTCATCCTCGCCACGAACCCCACGGTCGAAGGCGACGCGACCGCGCTCTACCTGGCGCGGCTGCTCAAGCCCATGGGCCTGCGGGTTTCCCGGATCGCGCGGGGCGTCTCCGTGGGCGCGGAGCTGGAGTACACCGACTCCGGGACCATCAGTCGGGCGCTGGACGAGCGTCGGGAGCTGTAGCGCCCCACACGCGGGGAACCGCCACGGTCTTGCCGCCGTAGCCCTCGACCCACGCGCCGGCGCCGAACAGCGCCCACAGGTCCAGGTCCCCGGCCCGGGCGCCGCGCAACATCACCGGCACCACCACCTGGGCGGCGAGCCCCTGAGCGGGCCGATTCGTCGGCACCGCGGGGGCTCCCTGGGCAACCGCCAGCAGCGTCGGCGAGTCCGACGGCACGACGAACAGGCTCGACGACGGCCAGCGCGCCAGCAACTCGGGGGCGCCCTCCAGGGGGCTGGCCTCCCGCGCCGCGTCCAACGACGTCTTGGGGGGCGGCGGCGCATCGCCGGCCAGGGCCGCCCAGTGCTGAACCGCGGGGCCGTCGGGCCAGGCCGTGAGCCGGCCCAGCATCCACCCCAGCGGGTCCATCAGCACGACGGTCTCGACGCCCCCGAGGGCGGCCACCAGCTCCGGCTCCAGATCCCCCACCGCGGCCCGGGCCCAGCCCGCCGCCGGCACCTTCTTCTTCGCCGCCAGCGTCATCAAGGCCAGGGCCCGCTCCGACGCCGCCGCCGCCTCCTTGGCGGGAGTCCGGCCCGACGGCAGCATCAGCGGCGTCCCGGTGGGCGGCACCCACAGACGCCCTCCGAGGCGCTGCAGCAACAGCCCGCGCCCCGCCAACCGGGCCTGCAACGCCGCGACATCGACCCGACCGGTCAGAAACAACCCGCGCAGTGGGTCTTCGGCCTGAACGGCGAGCACGGCCGCCGCCTCGGCCGCCAGCGCCGGCGCCCAGGCCGGCGCCAGCGCCGCCCGTTCGCCCGCCGGACCCGCGTCCCCGCCTTCGAACGACACCCGCCGCCGCTCGTCCCGGAGCGCCTGCACCTGCTGCCGGGCGGCCGCGAGCGTCGCCTCGGCCTCGGTCCGCGGCGCGAACGGCCCCACCCCCCGGCGGAGCCCGTGGGCCTCCATCAACTCCATCGCCCAGAGCGACAGCTCCAGCTCGGCCACCTCCGCCGGGCTCGCCCCGGCGGCAAAGCGAGCCCGCGCCTCGCCGCCCGGCTGCCAGCTGGCCCTGCGCCGAGCCCCCAACAGCCGGTGTCGCGCGGGCCCCGCCGCCAGCTCCGCGTGCACCCAGGCCCGCACGCCGTCGGCCGGGTACCCGTCGATCGCCAGCTGCACCTCGGCCGCCCGCCAGCCCTCGTCGCCCAGGCCGATCTGCTCCTCGAAGGCTGCAGCGTGGGCCGCCGCCTCCTGCGCGTCTTCGGTGTTGCCGGCGGCCAGGTCCCGCCAGGCATGCGTCGCCGCCAACGCCGCCAGGTCATCGATCCAGCGCGCCGCGAACAGGAACTGGCCGGCCTCGGTCAGCGCGGCCTCGTCGACGTCATCGTTCCTGGCCCAGGACGCGAGCAGGCCCAGGTGCGCCGCCGCCGCCGGGGCCACCGGGGCCAGCTCCGGGGGCAGCCGCTGCTCCAGGAGCATCCGCTGGAAACGCAACGGCAGCAGACCTTCGGCCGCGGGCGCCACCGACGCCAGGCGCTCCATTACCCACCCCAGCCGCTGCGCGTCGCCAGCGTCCGCCGCCGCCAGGGCCATGGCCATGAGGTCCTCGGGCAAGCGGAACGTCGCGCCCCGCGCCTCGTCGAGCGCGGCCAGCGCCGTGAACGTCTCCAACGCCTCGCCCGGGCGGTCCGCCTCCATGAGCGCACCGCCCAGCGCGGCGATCCCGTCGACGATGGGCTCGGGCGGAGGCCGAACCGACAGCCGGTAGGCGTCGAGGCCCGACAGAGTCAGGTCCAACTCCGTCAGCAGGCCCGCCAGATCGTCGCCCGAGACCCCCTGCTCCACCGCCGACAGCACCAGCAGCCGCGCCACCGGCCAGACCAGGGCCAGGTCGTCGAGCGCCGTCACCAGCCCCAGGCATTCCCAGGCCACCGACTCCGCGGCCGCCGGCTCGCCCAGCCGCCGCAGCGCCTCGGCCAGCTGCAGCCGGGCGGCCAGTGGCGCCGACGGTTCCAACCCGTCCGCTGCACGATCAACCAGCGCAATCGCCTCCGTGAACCGGGCCAACGCGTCGTTCTTTCGGCCCAGTTCCGTCAACAAACCGGCCAGATTGAACAGCGCGGCGAAGCGCGCGACGTCGTCGGGAGCCTCCGCGACGGCCCGGACAAACGCTGCCTCAGCGGCCTCAAAGTCACCCGCCTCCACGGCGGAAACCCCCGCCGCAAGCGGATCCACGGGCTCCTGGGCCCACGTCGCCGGGGGGAGCAGGAGGGCTATCAGGATCGCGGCCCAGGTCATGTTCGGCTTCTACCAGTCTCGGCTACACCCGCCCCGGCTCGGGCCCCCGACCCCTTTGGGCCGGCTGGACCTCGCTCCGGGGCCAGTGATAGCGTCTGCCTCCCATTTGGACCGGCGTCGAGTGACGTTACGGTCCAAGGCGCCCCGACACGGCGGACCATCACCGGAGACTTCTAGCTCATGGCCGAGAACACCCAGGCGTCCAGCGACGAGCGGCTGACCCAGATCAATCAGGAACTCTCTCAGATCCTCGAGGATCGACTGGAGTTCCTGACGAAGACGCTGTCGGAAACGCAGCGCTTCAGCCAGAAGATCGCCAACACCGAGTTGGAGATTCAGCGGAACACCGCCCAGCACGCGCGGCTCGATGTCGAGCGGCAGCAGCTGGAGAAGGATGTGACGTCCCTGTCGGACCGCGTCGCGGAGGCCAGCAAGGCCCGCGACGAGTACCAGCAGGAGAAGTACGACAAGGAGAAGGAACTCCAGCGCCTCGAGTGGGAGATTGCGGACCTCCGCAAGTCCAACGAGGAGTCCAGCGGCAAGATCAAGTCGCTGGAGACCGAGCAGGACGCCTGCACGCAGGAGAACCAGAAGCTCTCGAACCGGATCGGCGTGCTCGAAGAGGGCGTCACCAAGGTTCAGCGCCTCCGCGAGGAGTACCTGGCGCGCATCGCCGGGCTCGACTCGGAGATGAAGGCCGCCACCGAAACCCAGGAGTAAGCCGCCGTGGCCTCTCGCAAGAGCAAAGGCCGGAAGGCAGCCCCGGCCGAGGACGAGCCCACGCAGAACGCGGTCGCTGAGACCGCCGCGGAAGCCACTGCCGTCGAAGACGCGCAGACGGTCTCGGTGCCGGCGACCGACTCCATCGAGTTCGACGCCGTGGCGTCGGAGCGGGCGTTGGTCGCTTGCGCCGGGGTCTACTCCTCGTCGATGACCGCCGTGTCCGAAGCCATGGACGCCACCTCGCCGTTCTTGAACTTCGCCCAGAAAGCACGCATCCGCGCGCTGTCGGTGGACTTCGAGACCCGTCGACTCGCGTCGTCGTCCCCCACCGCCACCGCCACCGCTCCGGCGGCCGCGGCGGTGTCGTCGGCCCCCGTGGAGTCGGGCCTGGACCAGGAGGCCGTGGAGCGCATCGTGACGCACCGCGTCGATCTGGCCGTGCAGCAGGTGCTGCAGGGGCTGGGTGTGTCTCAGGGCCAGACGCTCCAGTCGGAGATGGAGAAGCAGCTCGGCGGTCAGGAGCACCGGCTCCTCGACTACGTCAAGCGGCACCTCACCGAGTCGCTGGAGATGCTCGAAGCCAGTCTGGAGGACCGCATCGCGGAGCTCCTGGACGGCGAAGAGGCCACGCACGACGACGAAGCCCGCGCTCGCGCGGAGGTCGACGAGCAGGTCGAGGCCGCCAAGGAGGAGCTCGAGAAGAACATCTCCGAGGTCCGCGACGGCGAGCTCGGCTTCAACCTGTCCGAGTTCATGGACGGCGTGGCCGGCATGGTCTCGGCGGACAGTTCAGCCGACGGCCTGGACGGCGAGATCGAGCTCGGCGGCGACTCCATCGAAATCGAGGCTCCGGAAGTCGAGCTCGGTGGCGAAGAGATCGAGCTGGGCGGCGAAGAGATCGAGTTGGGCGACGGCGACGTCGTGGCCGACGAAGACGAAGAGGACGCGGGCCCGACGATCGTGGGCGACGACGACCTCAATGAGGTCGTGGCCGATGTGCGCGAGCTGGCGGAGGTCGACCCGGCCATCTCCGTGGGCGCCGCGCAGTTCGTCGACCTGCCCATGGACGCCGAGGAGATCGAACTCGGAGGCGAGGAGCTGGAGGCCGACGAGGCCGGCGACGAGGCCTTCGGCGATGAGATCGTGCTGGACGGCGACGGGGTCGAGCTCGCCGACGGCGACTCGATCGTCGACCTCGAGCTGGACTCCGGCGACGTCGAGCAGATCCCAGAAGCGCCCGCTGACGCGCCGGCCGAGGCAGCCGCCGAGTCCGTCGAGGTCAACTTGGCCGAAGACGGCGGCGACGCCGAGTTGGAGCTCGAGGAGGACTCGGCCGCCGACGCCGGGGCCATCGACCGCTACTTGCAGCGCGCCGCCGAGATGCGGGAGCGCCAGCAGTCGGCGGCCGCCATGGAGCTCTACAACAAGGTCCTGGACATCGACGAGGCGCACTACGAGGCCCGCATCGGCCGCGGGGTGCTGCACCTGGAGTCCAAGGACTACAAGCGCGCCATCGATCAGTTCAGCCGCGCCGAGGAAATCGACCCGTCCCGCCCGGCCAGCTCCCTCGGCCTGGCGGAGGTCCACTTCCACCGCAAGCAGTTCAACAAGGCCATCCGCCACTACACGCAGACGCTCAAGCTGGACGACACGCTCGCCCAGGCGTACTGCAATCGCGGCCTGAGCTACTACTACCAAAAGAACTACAAGAAGGCGTTCCTGGACCTGATGCGTGCCTACGACATCGATCCGGACCTGCCCAACATCAAGAAGTACCTCAAGCTCGTCCGCAACAAGGTCAAGACGGACAGCTGATCCAGCCGGTGCGTAGAACACTACGCGCCTAGCTTCGGCACTTTTTCCCACAAAGCCCTGGGCCCGGTTCCCGCCGGCACCTACGATGCACGGGTTGACCCGGCGCGCGCTGTTCTGCGCGCGTCGGGGACCTTGCTCCCGCTGTATCTGCTGCCGTGGCCCGCCGAACCAACTCCAAGACCACCCCCGGCTCTGCCGGTCCGGGCGCCCCCCCGCGCCGCTCCTCGCGCAAGCCGAAGAAGGCCGTGCGCGCGAAGCCGTCGGTGCGTCAGGCGCCGCGGAAGGCTCCCGCGAAGGCGCCCCGCAAGGCCCCCGCGAAAGCCCCGTCGAAGGCCCGCAAGGCAAGCAAGGCAAAGGGTCCCGCCGTTGGCAGCAGCCGCCGCGGAGGCTTGCGGCGCATCGCCCGGCGGGTCGTCGTGTTGGCGCTGCTGCTGGGCACCGCGCTGCTGGCGCTGGACCTGCTCTGGCTCAACGAGCTCGTCACCGAACGCATGGACGGCCGGGTGCACGACCAGCCCGCCCGCCTGGTGGGCGTCGCGCCAAGGTTGGCGCCCGGCGAAGTGGCCACCGCCGACGGTTGGCGCCAGACGCTGGGCGCGCTCGGGTACGAGGAGGTCCAGACCGTCCGCCGCGAAGGCCAGTACTCCATGGCCGGCGCCAGCTGGACCATCCACCCCCGAGGTTCCGAACGGGTGATGTTGGCCGTGCGCGAGCGTCGGGTCCGCAAGATCGAACGCGCCCGGGATGGCGCCCGCCTGCCCGAGGCGCGGTTCCCCCTGGGCGCCGTCAGCCTGCTCACCGACGAGTCCCGCGAGCGTCGGTCGGTGGTCGCCCTCAGCGACATCCCCCAGGACCTGCAGCGCGCCGTCATCGCCATCGAGGACGAGCGCTTCTGGAAGCACATCGGCGTCGACCCCCGCGGCATCGCCCGGGCGGCCGTGGCCAACCTTCGAGCCGGCGGCGTGGCCCAGGGCGGCTCGACGCTGACCCAGCAGCTGGCGAAGAACCTGTTCCTGGATTCGGACCGGAGCTTCGTGCGCAAGGGCCAGGAGGCGCTGTTGGCCCTGCTGCTGGAGTCTCGGTACGACAAGGAGCGGATCCTCGAGGCCTACCTCAACGAGATCTACCTGGGGCAGCGGGGCGGCTACGCCGTCCTGGGCGTCGCGGAGGCCGCCCGCACCTGGTTCGGCAAGGACCTGGGTGCGCTGACGCTGGACGAGGCCGCGCTCCTGGCCGGCGCCATCCACTCGCCCAACCGCACGGTTCCCTGGAAGCACCCCGAAGAGGCGAAGCGCCGCCGCGATCAGGTCCTGCGCAAGATGCAGAAGCTGGCCGCGGTGCCGCCCGAGTCCATCCAGGCCGCGCTCGTGCGGCCCATCAAGGCCGCCGACGCCCCCGCGCTGCGGCGCCGGGCCGCCTGGTTCGTGGACGCGGTGGTCGGCGAACTGGGCGACCGCTACAGCCCCGAAGCCCTGCACCGGGACGGCCTCGAGCTGGTGGTCACCCTCGATCCCCAGATGCAGGACGCCGCGGAGTTCGCGATCCGCGACGGGCTCGCCGCCCTCCGGAAGGCCAACCCCGAGCTGTGGCGCAACGGCCCCGGCCCCGAGGCGGCCCTCGTGGCCATCGACCCCCGAGACGGCGCGGTGCGGGCCCTCGTGGGCGGCGCCGACTACGGCCGAAGCCAGTTCGACCGGGCCCGCAATGCGCACCGGCAGCCCGGCTCCGCCTTCAAGCCCATCGTGCTGGCCGCCGCCATCGACGCGCGCTGGCCGCGGCTTCGTCCCGGCAGCCTCGTGCTGGACGAGCCGCTCTCGGTCCCCGGCGCCGGCCGCAACGGCGCGACCTGGCGGCCGGGCAACTACGACGGAGTCTTCAAGGGCCCCATGACGCTGCGCAAGGCCACCGAGCAGTCCCGGAACCTGCCGTTTGTGCGCCTGGGCCTGGACGTGGGGCCAGACCGCATGCGGGCGACGGCCGAGCGCATGGGCATCGCGTCGCCCCTGGCCGCCGTCCCCTCTCTCGCCATCGGCGCCCAGGAGGTGACGCCCCTGGAACTTGCTGTGGCATACGCAACCCTGGCCAGCGGCGGACAGCGCCCCACGCCGCGGTTCCTCGACGGCGTGCGCGATCGCGACGGCGCCTGGCTCGAGCGGCAGCTTCCCGAACGGGTGCCGGCCCTCGACTCGCGGGTCGCCGCGACCGTCACCAACGTGCTCGAAGGCGTCGTGGACCGCGGCACCGCCCGCGGGGTCCGCCGCAGTGGGTTCAGCCTCCCGCTGGCCGGCAAGACGGGCACGTCCAACGACGCGCGCGACGCCTGGATGGTGGGCTACACGCCCGACCTGGTGGTCGCGGTGTGGGTCGGATTCGACGAAGGCCGTGGTCTGGGCATCGGCTCCACGAAGGCTGCCGTTCCGCTGTGGGCTCGCTTCGCCAACGCGGTCGAGCCCTTCCTGTCGGGCGACGGCTTCAGCCGCCCCAGCGGCATCGACCTGCGCGACGACCCCTCGTTGGTCGCGCCCGAAGACCCGGTCAGCCTCGGCGACGAGGATCGCGAACGCCGCAAGGCCGAGGCCGAGGCCCTTCGCGCCATGAACCGGGGCGGCCGTCGCTGACCCCGGGATCCCGGCCCGCAGCGCGAACCAACGTTCCCAACTGCGAAGTCCCGTTCGCACCTGGCGCGTTGGATCCGCGAATCCTGGTTCGCACCGCGAAGACCATTAACCGCCAAGTGTCTGGAGTTGCTGGCCTTTTTCTTGGTGCCAGATGTGGCACACAGGTTGCCTTAGAAGGGACCATCTGGCCGGAGAAGCTGAAGTGGAGATGCAGATGACGAACGTGAACCGGAACATCAGCCGTAGCCCCTACGAGAACGCCAACGACTGGGGCCGCGCCCGCGGCATCCTCGCGAAGTCGTTCTACAAGGAGCTGATGGCCAACGGACTTTCCGCCCGCCAGGTCGTGGAGCTCAGCAACGAGCTGCTCAAGATGGTGTCGGACGACCTCGGCAAGGGCGACCGCACCTGGTAGGCCCCAGCAGAGCTTCCGACGCCCTCGCGGCGTCCCCACGACGGGCCCTCAACGGGGCCCGTTGTTCGTTCTGACGTCTGTACCCCGGCCTCGCCGCCCTCAGGCGCTGAGCGTCTTCGCGATCGCCTGGACGTAGGCCGCCTTCATCCCGGCGATCTCCTCGGCCGCGAATGCCTGGACCATCTTCTTCATCATCCGGGGCGCGTTCACGTGGGCGACGGTCCGCGCCTTGAAGCGCAGGTACACGCCGTCGTCGCGCTCCGTGATCGTCCAGGAGCCGAACGAGTCCATGTCGTGGCGGCCGGCGGCGGGCTTCCACTCGACGATGCCCCCGTCTTCGTCGCTGACGTACACCGCCTCGTACACCGCCGTGACTTTCACGGGGCCGATGCCCCGCTCCTTCATGCGCCAGCGCCAGCGCCCTGCGCCCAGGTCCTCGAGGGACCCGACGCCCGGGAAGTGGCTGCCGCTGCGGCCCACATCGGCCAGCAATTCGAAGGCGTCCGCCCGGCTCGCGCCAATGCGGACCTCGGTCTCGTAGGGGACTTCGACGTCGATCACGGAGACAGTGTAGCTATTCGGACGGGGGTCTTCCGCCGCCCGGCGGGACCGGGGGCCGACTGGTAGCATCCCGCTGTGCGCCGCCGCCTCGCTCCCCTGCTGTTCGCCCTCCTTCTTCCGATGCTGTTCGGCTTCACCGGCAACAAGGGCATGGAGTCCGAGTTCTACGTCGGGGCCGGCCTCGGGCAGGTGGCAACGCCCTTCGACCTCGACAAGTTCAGCGAGTTCGGCGGCACCTGGCGGCTGAAGTTCCGGCACTTCCCGTACGACGACCTGGCCGGCTGGGTGCAGCTCGGCGGCAGCTGGACGACGTACCCCCAGGGCGGGAACCTCGGCAACCAGATCGTCACCGTCAACGTGATGGGCGGCACGGTGAAGAACTTCGGCACGTTTGGCGCCGGGTTCATCTTCAGCGGCGACATCACCGGCTTCGGCCCGATGCTCTTGCTGCCCTCTTTTCGCGTGCGGCTGGGGGACCACAACAAGGTCCAGTTCGGCTTCGGGATGCTGGACGAAGCGCCCTACTGGACGGCCGGCGGCCTCCTGCACTTCGAGGGCATCGTCACGGTGCCCTTCGACAAGGTCTGGGCGCCGAAGCTGAAGCTGGGCGGTCGACTCAACGCCTACGGCGCCGGCGAGCGCTTCCCCCTGGAGCTGTACGGCGGCGCCGAGGCCCGGCTGGGCAAGCACATCCGCATCGGGGTGGAGGCCAGCGTGGGCGACGGCGGCGTGGCCGGCGGCGAGCCGAGTTTCACGGCGGCGATCAAGATTGGCGGAGCGGTCGGACCGGGCGTCAAGTCGACCGAGCGACCGACCCCGAAGGGTTGACTGCCTCCCCGTCCGCAACCCCCACGCAACAAGTGGGAATTCCCGCGGTTGACTCGTGCGCGCGGGGCAAGATGATCGGAGCGTCCGTACGCGGGCGTTGGGAGAGCATCGTGCGTCGACAGCTATTGGCCCTCGTGGCCGCCGCGGTTGCCTTGGGCGGGTGCAACCAGGAAATCCTCGGGCGCTTCCAAACGCCGCCCCAGGCCGCGATCACCGTCCCCGGCGACGGCGAGGAGATCTCGGGGCTGTCGGCGACCTTCGCGGGCACCGTCACCGACGGGCAAGACGCCGCCGGCGATCTCGCCGTGACCTGGCTCACCTCGCTCTCCGAGGAGCCGCTGTTCGAAGGCTTCGGCGACTCCACCGGCTTCACCACCGTCACGCCTGCGAGCCTGCCCGGCGGCCTGCAGATCATCACGCTGCGCGTCATCGACGCCGACGAGATGACCGACGAGGACAGCATCGAGGTCAACGTGCTGCCCGGCGCCCCGGTGGTGGCCATCGAGCTGCCCGAAGCCGGCGACCACTTCGTTGAAGGCGACCCCATCAGCTTCCGCGGCACCGCGACGGCGTCGGCGGGCGGCGAGCTCGACTTCCTGTGGGTCTCCACCGTCGACAACGTCGAGAACCTGCTCGAAGCCGGCGAGATGGAATCGGGGGGGATCACGGAGTTCACGGCGCCCCTGGGCCCGGGCTTCCACACGATCCGGCTCGAGGTCACCGACGCGTTCGGCACCCTCGGTGTCGACGACACGGTCATCCAGGTCGAACCGGCCCCGGTCGGCTCCCTGGACCAGGACCACGACGGCTTCTGCCCCGACGGCATCGACGCCGACGGCGACGGCGAGTGCGACGAGTCCGAGCAGACCGGCGCCGGCAGCCAGGACTGCGACGATCAGGACCCGCTCACCTACCCCGGGGCGCCCGAGATCTGCGACGGCAAGGACAACGACTGCGACTTCCTGCTCCCCGAAGACGAGCAGGACTTCGACGGCGACGGCTGGGAGCCCTGCGCGGGCGACTGCGACGACACGAACCAGTTGATGTACCCCAACAACTTCGAGCTGTGCGACGGCCTGGACAACGACTGCGACGGCGCCATCGACGAGACGGACCTCGACGTCGACGGGGACGGGGTCACGCAGTGCAACGGCGACTGCAACGACAACAACCCGGCCATCTACCCCAACGCGCCGGAAGTCTGCGACGGCCTCGACAACAACTGTGACGGCAACATCGACGAGAACAGCACGGACCTGGACGGCGACGGCTTCGCGGTCTGCGCCGGGGACTGCGACGACGGCAACCCCACCGTCTACCCCAACGCCCCGGAGGTCTGCGACGGCCTCGACAACGACTGCAACGGGCTGGTCGATGAGACCAACGTGGACGCCGACGGCGACGGCGTGACCTCGTGCGCGGGCGACTGCAACGACAACAACGGCGCGATGTTCCCCGGCAACCCGGAGATCTGCGACCTGCTGGACAACAATTGCGACGGCCAGATCGACGAGCTGGACGTGGACGCGGACTTCGACGGCGTCAGCGTCTGCAGCAACGACTGCGACGACTCCGACCCCACCAACTTCCCCGGCAACGTCGAGGTGTGCGACGACGCCGACAACGACTGCGATGGGCTCGCCGACGAGCACGCCACGAACCTGGACGGCGACCCCGCCGACAGCTGCGACGGCGACTGCAACGACACGAACCCGACCATCTACCCCGGCGCGCCGGAGCTCTGCGACGGCTTGGACAACGACTGCAACTTCCAGGTGCCGCTCGACGAGTACGAGACCGACGGCGACGGCCAGCGCCCCTGCGCCGGCGACTGCGACGACACCAACCCGGTCATGTACACGGGCAACACCGAGATCTGCGACCCGTACGACAACAACTGCAACGGGGTCGTCAACGAGAACGCCGACCCCACCGAGCTGGGCGAGTCGTCGTCCACGGCCTACGGCGAGGCCCTGGAGCTGCCGGGCTTCAACCACATCATCCACTTCCCGCCGTTCCAGCCCTGTCCGGGCCTGACCTGCGATGTGTTCGGCGGGGCGATCACGCTGTGCCGCAACAACATCAGCGCGACGGGGACGTTCGCTTCGGCGGTGGACGCGTTCGACGCCTACGTCCTGGACTACGACCAGCTGGCGACGACCCTGGGCTGCGAGATGACGGCGTCGCTGTCGAACATCCCCAACGGCCACGACTACGCGCTGACGCTCTACAAGACGTCCAACATCAACGCACCCGTCTCCAGCTGGGACCTGCTCCAGAGCAGCGACAACCCCGGCAGCCAGTCCGAGTACCTGGTGCAGCCGGCCACGAGCTTGTTCAACTTCGGCAGCGACACGTTCGTGCTGGTGGTCCTGAGCAAGGGCAACTGGAACTGCCCCTCGCCCGGCTCGTATACGTTGAACGTCACCGGAGGCTGACCTCCGCCGCTTCGTAGGCGAGACTGCCCACCCCGCAAGGTGCGGGCGCCCCGGAGTGTGCGTGGAGTTCAAGGGCCGCATCGGCAGCTGGGAGATCGTCGAGCGCCTGGGCTCCGGCGGCATGGGCTCCGTGTACCGCTGCCGCAACGTCCACCGACCCTCCATGGAGGTGGCCATCAAGCTGCTGGATGCGGGCGCTCCGTCGGGCGCCGGCCAGCGGTTCCAGCGCGAAGCCGACGTGCTCGTGCGGCTCGACCACCCGAACATCGTCCGCATCCGCGACTTCGTGGTCGAAGACATGCGCCCCCTGCTGGTCATGGACCTGGTCGAGGGCCGGACGCTGCAGGAGGTCCGCAACTCACGCCTGCTCGACGAAGCCGGGGTGGCCGCGGTGGGGGCCCAGCTGGCGTCGGCTCTGGCCCACGCGCACCGGGTCGGGGTCTGCCACCGCGACATCAAGCCCGCCAACGCGATCGTGCGGCCCGACGGCCGCGTGGTGCTGGTGGACTGGGGCATCGCCCTGGACGAGGCCCAGGCGCGCGTGACGGCGACGATGAAGCTGTCGCCGGCGACGTTCTATTACGCACCCCCGGAGTGGATCCTGGGCGACCGCGCCGACCCCCGCGCGTGGGATGCCTACAGCCTGGGCGTCGTCCTGTACGAGCTGCTCAGCCGCCCGCGGGCCTTCCGCACCGACAAGCTCGCGTCGCCCATGCAGAGCGTGCAGGCGCTGTTCCGCCAGAAGAACGAGCGGGGGCCCCTGGCCGTGGAAGGCACCGGGCCGGCGATGCGCGACCTCCTGGCCGCGATGACCGCCGTCGACCCCAACGCGCGGCTCGCAAACATGAACCTGGTGGCGACGGAGCTGCGCGGCATCGCGGCCTCCACGCTGCCGACCGGCGTTGTCTCCGGGGGCGACCTGCTGCTGGACACCCTGGAGCGGGAGCTGAGGCCCCTGTTCGAGGAGGAGGAGCTGGACCAGGCCGCGCTGTCGGTCAGCTCGAACGTTCCTTTGACCGGCGAACACGACGCGCCGCGCGTGGTGGGCACCCGAGTGGCGGCACAGCTGGGCCCCCGACCCGACCCCCAGCGCACCCAGGAGCTCAAGCGCCGCACCGAGCAGCTGGTCGTGGCGATCGCCGACGCCACCGGCACATTTCCGGCCGTCGACCCACTCTCGCCGGAGCTGGCCGGGCGCGACGAGGACCTCGCCGCGGTGGTCGATGCCCTCGACCGGGGAGAGCGCGCAGTCGTGCTCCTGGGCCCGGCCGGCGTGGGGCGCTCGGCCCTGGCGCGGGCCGCGACCGCAAGCCGATCGCCGGAGACCACCCGCAGCGCCTCCCTCCGGGGCGCTGCGGGAGCCATGGAGCAGTGCGCCCGAGTGGCCGAGGCCCTGGGCGTCCCGCTGGGCAGAGATCCCGAAGGCCAGCTCGCGCGGGCGCTGGCGGGGCACGGCCCCCTGCTGTTGCTCCTGGACGATGTGCCAGTGAGCGCCGAAGCCCTGCTGGGCGATTGGTTGCCGGCGGCGCCCGCGCTGCAGCTGCTGGTGGTTGGCGACGGTCCGCTGGCCCTGCCGGGGGTGTCCTTGACGATCGGGGAGCTGGATCTCCCGACGGCGGACAACGAAGCCGCGATGCGATCGTCCGGCGCAGGCCGGCTGTTCCTGCAGGCAGCCGCGCAGGCGGGCTGCGAACCGTCGCCCCAGGACTTCCCCACGCTGCACGGCATCCTCCACGAGGTCGGAGGCCTGCCGCTCGCCCTGCAGGTCGTCGCGAGCCAGTCGGGAACTCGCACCCTCGACGCGATCCTGGAGCACCTGCAGGACCGGCCCGAGCGCCCCCGGTCGAGCCTCGAGCTGGCGGTGGACGCCTCCCTGGACACCCTGGCGGTCGCCGACCGGGCCTTGTTCTCGAGGCTCGGCCTGCTGCACGGGCCCGCCGCCGTGTCGTTCCTGGAGTCGATGGTCGAGGAGCCGCTGCGCCCCGTCCGCGAGGGCATCGACCGGCTCGAAGCCCTGGGGCTGGTGACCGTCGAGGTGGGTCTGGATGGGGTCGAGCGGATCGATCTGGACCCGACCCTCCGGCAGGTCGCCGCCGCCAAGCTCGGCGATGAAGGCGTGACTCCGACCGAGGCGCGTCTGCGTCACACCGGAGCCCTGGCCAGCCGGGTCGACTCCGAGGTCCTGGCGACGCTGCGGTTCTCGGGGCCCGTCGCCGCGGCGCGGTGGCTGCTTGTGGAGATCAAGGAGCTCGAAGCTGGGTTTGCGGCGTCGGAAGCCGACGGGGACGGAGAGCGGGCGACCCGGATCGGGGAGGCCCTCTGCGCCGCGTTGGAGCACCGGGGCCCCGCGTCCGCGGCCCTCGACCGAGCCCGACGATTGGGTGCCATGCCGGGCCTGAAGAAGGCCGGACGCCGGGTGGCGGGCCTCGCCGAGGCGCGGGCGCTGCGCGGGCTGGGCCGCCCCGAAGAAGCCGAAGTCGTGGCCAACCGCACCGCCGAGGACGGCTTCCGAGGCGGCGACCGGCGCCTGCTCGCCCAGGCGTTCGCGGAGATCGGCTGGGCCCAGCTGCAGCTGGGCCGCGGCGACGACGCGCGGCAGCACTTCCGCACCGGGGCCGAGTTGGCCGAGGGACCCGAATCCGCCTGGTGCCTGCTGGGCCAGGCGGACTGCGATGGACTGGCGGGCAAGCCGACTGAGCAGCGCGCGCGCCTCAACGACGCGGTCGCGCTCGCCGAAGACGTCGGCGCCCTGGCCTTGCAGGCCCTCGCCCACGCCCAGCTGGGGCGGCTCCTGGCCCGCGGCGCCGACCTTGCCCTGGCCGAGGCCCACCTGGACGCGGCCCTGGTCGTGGCCGAGGGACTGGGCAGCGCCGCCCTGCAAGCCCAGGTCCTGCTCACGCTGGGCGAGGTGGCTCGCGGCCGGGGTGACCTGGCCACCGCACGCGATCGCATCACCGCAGCCCTGAACCAGTTCCGGCGCCTGGGCACGCTGCGCGCCGAGGCCGTGGCCCTGAGCGAACTGGCCGGCGTCCAGCGCCTGGACGACGACCCGGAAGCCGCCGCGGTCTCCCTGCGCGAATCGGCCCGCCTGCTGGACGGTGGCTCGCCGCTCGACCTGGCCCGCATCCAGGGCAACCTGGGCGACGTCCTGCGGGAGCTCGGTCGTCGCGACGAGGCCCGCGCCGCCCTCGACGAAGCCGTCGAGCAGCTCGAAGACCTGGGCGCCCCCATCGACGCCGCCGTGCTGCTGGGCTCGTCGGCGTTGCTCGCCGCCCGCTCCGGCGACTACCCCCTGGCGTCGTGGCACCTGGACCGGGCGGAGTCGGTGCTCCGGGAGGTGGGCCCGTCCGACGCACTCGGCCTGCTGCTGGCCCGCAAGGCGCAGGTGGCGGCGCGGGCTGGCCAACGGTCCGCGGCCCTGGCCGCGCACGCGGAGGCCGGCCTCATCGCCGAGGCCCTCAACCTGGGCCGGGCGAGTGCCCTGATGCGCGCGCTTGCTCAATCAAAAAGCGAACTCGGATCTTGACCGGCGACCGCTGGTCGCGGCTAGGGTGGACCGTGGTGGTGTATCCCGAGGCCCAGGATGGCTTCAGTCTGCGCGGCCGACTTCATCGCCAGGACGGCGGGAGTTGGCTCGGCGCGCTGCTGATCTTGGCCTGCCTCCTGCCCTCCCTGGCCTTCGGCGGAAGCGCCGCGATCATGCCCGGCTTCGACCGGGTCCCCCTCGCTGATCACCTCGAGTACTGGGTCGACGACTCCGGCTCGGCGTCCATCCAGGATGTTCGCGGCCTCGGCGCCGCCGCCTGGGCCCAGACCGAGGGCCCCTTTGCCCACGGGCTGCCGAGCAACCGCCCGGTGTGGATCCGCATCTCGGTGTCGAACCCGTCGGCGCGCACCGCCCGCGGACTCCTGAGCCTCGACAACCACCTGCAGACCGCCCTGAGTGTCTTCCCGCCCAACGACGGCGCGGCCGACGAGCGCCGGGTGTCGACCGCCATGGGCATCCGCGACGTGGACCGCGAGGCGCGAGCCCCGGTCTACGAAGCCATGGTCCCGGGCCGCTCCGTGCGCACCTGGTTCGTGCGCCTGGATCCCGACGTCCGGCTCTTCAGCGCGACACTGTGGGAGGAGCAGGCGTTCACGAGCCTGGAGCGGCGCAAGAGCGGCATCCTGGGCTTGGTCTTCGGCGGCCTGCTGGCGCTGCTGCTGGTCTCTCTGGCCGTGGCCTGGTGGGCCCGCCTGCGCCGCGCCCGGGGCTTTGAGATCTTCGCCACGGTGATGCTGCTCACGCTGTGGGTGGGCTCGGGCGAGAACCTCCTGATGTCCCAGGCGCTCCACCGGCTGACCTACGCGGCGATTCCCCTTCAGCTGCTGTCGCTCGCGGCGTTCCTGTACTTCGCCCGCAGCTTCTTGGAGCCGCGCACGATCGACCGCAAGTTGGACATCGCGTTCCTGGTGGGGGTCGGCCTCGCCGTGTGTTCGGCCCCGGTCGCGGCCATCGACCTGACGGTGGGCATCGGGCTGAGCGTGCCGGTCCTCGCGGGAGGCCTCGCGCTGCCGCTCTTCGCGGCGACGCGCTCCGCGAAGAGTCACAAGCGCCGGACCGTGCTGTTCCTCGTCGCCTACGCGCCGTTTGCCCTGGGCTACCTGGGTCCGGCCGTCGTGCACTTCGGGCTGACCGACCTCGCCGTTGCCCCCCACGTGCTTCAGCTGGCGG
>Ga0055584_100002504_pt1 | contig 18126 bp, 17 predicted proteins | sample OSDHelmetaG_FD_58716 | JGI IMG/M metagenome (GOLD analysis project Ga0055584, IMG submission 58716) | Pelagic marine sediment microbial communities from the LTER site Helgoland, North Sea, for post-phytoplankton bloom and carbon turnover... | ecosystem: Environmental > Aquatic > Marine >... | reverse complement strand
TATGTAACGTTGTTACTGTACCGTTTTGATAAAAATCAGCCATGATTTACCTCTGAGTTAATTGAATTTGATAAAAGTTGTTGTATTGCTTCAGTCCAACCTTCTGGTCCGTATAATTGGGTTTGTGTTGTGTGAAATGGACGATATAATGTTGGAAAGTCATGAACAGGCGAGCGAATCTGCACAGCAATATCTGCAGCTTCCAACATTGACGTATCGTTATCACCATCGCCTAAAGCAATCGTTACAATTGAAGTGTTGTAATGCTCTCTATATTTTTCTGACAGCCAAATTAATGCTTGGCCCTTATCGCAATAATCGCCAATATGAATAAATCTTCCACCTTGAATAACATTAGCACCTAAATCGACCATGCGATCGATGAAGTATTTTTTAGATGTATCATCACCTAGCCAATGAATTGGCTCTCCATATTGTCTTTGTTTTGCTCGATTGGCTCCCTCTACAGATAATCCTGTGATTTTCGCTAACTCCGCATCTGATAAGGTTGAAAAACCTTGATAAGCTGAAGAGAAGTCATCGCAATGATCAGTGAGTAAATTTAGCCAATGCTGTCTAGGTAAACAGAATGACTTTACCCAAAAATCACCTATTACTTCAGTACCTGCAGGCTGTTTTTTAAAAGAACCAATAGGGATGTAAATAGCGGCTCCATTTTCAATAATAAATGGAGCATTAAAATTAAAATCACGGTTAATGACTTCTAATTCAGCTAATGTTTTACTGGTATTTAAAATAACTGGTATATTGGCCGTTTTTAATTGTTCAATGGTTGTTTGAGCGGCTGTCGATTGATAGGTGTAATGATCAAGTAAAGTACCATCGAGGTCGCTGAATATAATTGTTGGTAACATAACCTATTCCATTGTGTGCATGTCAGTAATACTACGATCGTGACTTAAGTGGAAAATTGTATCAGCAGAATGAGAAATAGTATTACAGCCTTGTACACTAAGCCTTTGAAAGTACTGAGTAAAGTTTAATATTTCTGCTGGCGTCATAATTTTAGAGTTAGTTAAACCAACATTTTTCGCTTCTAATTTTTGTTCTTGCTCTAATCGCCATTTGTAAACGCAATCGAAAGAGGGCGCTTGTAGTGCTAACCAAAAATCCATTTTTTTATATAAAGGTTCATAATACTCGTTCAGTTGTTGGTTAACATAATTTCGCCATACTCCATCTTTGTCATGCTGTAATTCAAGTTCATTAATGGGTTTTTTTAATTGTTCAGTTGTTTGTGATTGTACACCCCAACACCAGCCTTCTATTAATATAATATCTACTGGTTTTTCAATTTTTTTCCAAAGGCTTTTGGTAAATGGTTCATCCGTCGCTTTATTGAATTTAGGGATTGAAAACCCTGTTTCTTGTTCTTTTAATTGACTAATAACATGGGCAAGTTCAGTCACATCATGGGTACCAGGAACACCTCTTGTGGCTAATAATGGATGTATATCTTGTGCTAATTGATTACGTTTTTCGCTAGAATAATAAAAGTCATCTAAAGACATTACTACAACGTTAAGCTGATATTCGTCTATTAAATATTCAGCAATGTAGTCTGTTAAGGTTGATTTACCACTGCCTTGGCAACCATTAATACCAACAAAATAAGCTTGGTTTTGTTGAGTGAATTTCCCAAATATTTTATCAGCAAGAGGTTTGTAATATTGCGCTACTGTGTCTTTGAATTCTTCGGGTAGCTTATGTTCTTTAATAAATGCTGGCAGCATAATGTTCACCTTAGTAAAATAATCACTATGATTACATTACAACTCTTATGCCACTTTGATTTTTTTTAATTTTATTTTTAAGTCGTTGTAATTTGGTTTAAATATATATTTTGTCACTTTTTTATATATTTTAAAATATAATAGATGAGCAAGTAAGTTATTGTTTTGCACTGTTTTGGTGCGCAATGGCCTGGGTGATTTTGAAGATGATATGAATAATCTATAGTATTTTTCTTGGAGTTAAAAGCTAAATAGCTAAGAGATACATTTATCTTTTAGGTAAAGTAATGATGAATTGACATCCGCCTAAATTTGATTTACTTAATGTACAATATGCTTTGTGCCATTCACAAATTCTTTGCACAATAGCGAGGCCTAAACCGTAACCTCCTTGTTGTTGATTTTTATCACGATTACGATGCGACTCTAATCGACAGAAAGGTTCAAAAACTTTATCCTTATCATGTTCAGAAATACCGGAACCATCATCTTCAACTATGATTTTTACTTGGTGTCGCGTAATTACTAGACTAATTTCAATATTATTGTTTGCGTATCGTAAAGCGTTTGTTGACAAGTTTTGAATTGCGCGTTCAATTAAGTTTTCATTACAATGATAAAAGTAGGGCTTAGGCTGTTGCCATTTTATATTTACATCTGAGATCCTACGTAGTTTCCCAACTTGAGTAGTGATTAGTGCAGTTAATTCTACAGACGATTTTTTGATATCTTGATTAATGTTTTCTAAACGAGCATAACTTAACATTTCATCGATAAGCGTTTCTATTTCGCTAACATCTTGCACCATTTCTTTACGCTGCTCTTCATTTGCACCTTCAAGCATAGCAAGTGAGAAACGTAACCTTGATAAGGGCGTACGTAATTCATGAGACACAGCATTGACCAATTGCTTTTGATCGGACAATAATCGAATAATGCGATGAGCCATATCTTTAAAAGTAATGACGATTTGTTTGATAGGTGAATGGTTATTTGTATAAATATCTACATCTAGTTTGCCGTTAGCGATATCCCCAGCCATCGTGGTAAGTTGATTGAGGTCTTTCCATAACGGTCTACTCCATAACGCAATAACGCCGGCCAATAATAAATAAGAAATACATAAAAATATCCATTTGAAATATTGATACCGAGCTTCTAGCTGGAGGTTTCTATTAAAGGGACCTAATTGATAAATATTAGCATTGTCTAAAAGTTTAACATAAAAGATAACATTACCTTTTTCATCGTAATTCAATACCACATCACCGGCTAATAATTTTTCTGTTTGCTCACTGAGCCAAGAAAAATCATTCATGGGCACTATGGTTATCGGTACGTTAAGTGTTGTACTCAATTTGTTTACTATATCGCTGTTTGATTGAGAATTTTCTGCGCTTAATAAGGGTAAAAATTTAGCTACCTTTTCTAAATAGTGCCATTGTTGCTCTGGAAGAGGTTCTGATGCTACAAAATTCAGCCAAAGTTGCTCGGATAACCAATTAATAGACAATAAGCCGAGAATTATTACTAGGTATAAATTGATGAAAAGACGATTCAAAATGCAACAGCCAATTTACTTGTTATTTCTATACAAAACACTAAGACGCATGACTTTCTTCCCAGGCACTACTACTGAATAAATATCCTTTTCCCCACACGGTGATAATTCGATAGGGGTTTTTAGTACAGTCTCCTAATTTTTTTCGTAATAGCGATATTCGTACATCGACACTTCGGTCTAAGCCATCATATTCACGACCTATCATTTGTTTATGGATATATTCTCTACTTTGTGGTTCGCCAGCGCTAATAGCCAACAGCCAAAGTAATTCAAACTCATGACTCGTTAACTCAATATTTTTTGATGACAAGGTTACCTGGCGTGAGTTTTTATGTATTTTTAATTGGCCAAACTCTAAATGATCAACCGACATCTTTTCACTGTGTTTTTTACGACGTAGAAGCATGTTTATTCTGGCAAGTAAAACATGAGGTTCAACGGGTTTTATTATGTAATCGTCAGCGCCTATTTCTAACCCAAGCACATGATCAAAATCGCTGTCTTTTGCGGTCAAAAATATAATAGGGTTAACGTAACTGTTACGAATTTTACGGCATACCGTAAATCCATCTTCTTTAGGTAGCATGACATCTAAAATAATTAAGTCGGGATAATTTTTTTGAAGAAAATTGATAACACTATCGCCTTGATGAAGCATGGATACTTGGAAATCATGTTGTTTCAAGAATTTAGAAATGAGATTGGCTAAACGTAAATCATCTTCAACTAGTAAAATATGACTCATTAAAAAAAGCTCCAATTAGCACGCAAACGTCGGCGATATTTGTTGGGTATTGCAGTATTAATTTTTATCTGTTGTTCTGCAAATATTTGTTGATCATTTTTTAATGTAAAAAGCATATCCTGATCTAAATAAATATCAATTGTTGTACTAATTTCATCCACGTTTTGCCAACACTTTAAACGTAAATTATTTTGAAATAGACAAGCATTTATTAATTGCGCATTTTGCCAAATTACTTTCACTTTCATTTTGCAAGTATCACCAGGGATTTTCACCATACATACAGCTGGCTTGATGAGTAACTTTGTTGTTGATGAAGCCGCTAAATTCTGTGAAAAACAACTTAATATTAAAAAAAATAAAATATTTTTCAAATTGCTAGAAGTCATACGTAACTCCTGCAAAAATGGTATCGATGTGGTTATCTTCTACTAACGGGCTATCGGTAGTACTATCATTTAAAAATAGTCGCTTAATATTAAATTTAGCACTCCAGTTTGTCGAAATTTCATGTACAAAAGCTAATCGAAAGTAAGGGTTAATACTAAATTTACCTTGATATTTATACTTATCATTTTTCACATCGTTTACTGGAACACCATAATAATAATCAACTAAATCTTTACTATTAATATTAGCGCCAAGGCCATATGACACTCTTGTATTGGGGAGTTGCTTAACTATTAACATACGATTTAACTGGATTTTCCCGTTAAAACCATTATAAACATTGTTTATATCATGAAGTATTTGCACTTCAATATCAGTAGCTTGATTAATAAACCAGTTGAATTGAATACCAGCATCTATAGCCCAGCGTTTGCTTGAGGCATCATCAATATCGACTTTTGGTATATAATTTTCGTCATCTTTATCTACGTCATCATTGTCTATTTCACCTTTATCGCCACTACCTGAATCAATAACACTTGACGAACTATTTTCTAGAAAAATATTTTGTGGGTGCCAACGAGTGAAATATGCTTTTTCATGATTTAACTGTGTAATAGCACTGACGATTATGTTGCCGTTATCAAATAAACTATAGCCTAACGTATTATTTTCAAAAAATATTTTTTCGCCATAATAACTAATTTCAGGAATGAGTATTAATGGCGTGTTATCCCCTCCATTAATCGGGTTAGTATAAACACCAGCACCGACCGAGACTGCAAATCTCCATTCGCCAATTGCGGCACAACGGTCAGATTTTTGCTCGCAATCAGCCCAAGAATACTGGCTGAATACTAATAATAATAAGAAAAAATATTTCAAGTAATACGCTACCTTTCAGTTTATTGGGAGTATATATCTAAGCGAGTTCCTTGGAGGTAACTAGCGTATGCATACTCATCGTGTCTTTGTTATAGGGGTAATAATTAATAAAAAAGAGACGTTTTGTTCAGGGTTTTTGGGCTTTATAAAAATTATATTTTGAAGTGATTAGGCTGTATAATCTAGCATTGTTTTAAATGATTATCAGCCTCAATTACATTCAATTACATTTGGTTGCATTTAACAACAGTATTAAAATATTAAATAAGTATTATTTACAGTATATAATTGTATCTTAATTACATAGAGAGCTAAATTTTGAATAAAAAGCTAATGTTGCTGAGTATTTTTCTTTTGTTGGTAGGTTGTGGTGGTGAGTCCAAAAAAGAAGCATCTATTGAACATACACAAGAAGTACCTTCACTTAATGCAATGTCTATCGCTTTAACGCCATTAAAAGCGGCAAGTTCAACAGATTTTGAACACCATTTAAGAAATGGGATCTATTTAAATAGTACGCAGCAAAATGAATCAGTAGTGTCTGATGCAGCCACGCCATCTGCGGATGTCAATAGTACAGTTGGTAAGCAAAGTGGTTATTCTACAACCATCACACAAGAAGCCGGCGTTGATGAAGGTGATAGAATAAAATATGACGGCGAGTATATGTATATCGCCCATTATGAATATTATCAACAGCAAACACTGGCTGAAGAAAATGCAACATCACAAACATCTGTACGTATTTTACAGCGAGATTCAGGCGGTGATATAAGTGAACTATCAAATACAGTTGTCAATGAAGAGGCGTCTTCAATTAATAGCTTGTATTTAAACAAAAATAAATTAGCTGTTTTATCTGATATTCATCATTTCTCTATTGCCAATAGTATGGTTACTGCAAGTGTTGATATAGAAATGTTTTTCCCGATGGCACAACATTTTAACGTTTCTTTACTTGATGTTAGTGACCAAGCAACTCCTGTTGTAACCACCTCTTATACAATGGATGGTTCGATAATAGATAGTCGACGTGTCGATGATGTGCTGTATATTGTCAGTAGCTTTTCACCCTATATTTCAGGACTTCAATATGCTACAACTGAGACTGAAAAATTAGAAAATTATAAGAATGTTTTTTCATCAAAGATAAGTGACTTTTTGCCACAAGTGATAGATGCACAGGGAAATCAGCATAATTTAGTTGAACCAGAAAACTGCTATTTACCTGTAGAATCAACAGAAAAGGATGGTTTTAATGGTATTATCACCTTAACAACCATTGATTTAACTAACCCTGAAGACATCTCTTCAATCTGTATTAATACAAAAGTATCTGGTCTTTATGCTACCCCAACGTCTGTTTATTTATATGGAACCGAGTATAAATATGAAAATGAAAAAACGATTGAGACTTCAATTATTCATAAATTCTCAATTGATGAACAACTGATTAATTATGTTGCTTCGGGCATTCTTGACGGTCGCTTTAATTGGAATCTATCTAATTTTAGGTTTAGCGAAAAAGGTGATGATTTACGTGTGGTTACTACTAAAGGTAATCAGAGTATTGGTTACGATCATAAGCTAAATATCTTAACGCCATCAGGAAATGAGTTGAAACTTGTCGCGCAATTACCGAATGAGACCTACCCAGAAAAAATAGGTAAACTCAATACAGAAGGCATAGTTCAAGAGGATATAAAATCTGTTCGTTTTTTTGAAAATAGAGCATTTATTGTCACTTTTTTAAATACTGATCCGCTTTATGTACTGGATCTGAGTGATACAGAACAATTAAAAATTACTGGGGCACTTGAAATTCCGGGATACTCTTCTTATTTACATCCCATATCTGATCAATTATTAGTTGGTATAGGACAAAATGTCGATCCTAATAGAATGATGTTTATTGACGATATATCTATTGCGACAGGTGAAATCACCCCTATTATTGAAGGTGCTAAAATCAGTTTATTCGATGTCAGTAATATGAATAATCCCATCGAGATTAATGCTATCGTTTTTGAAGATGGCTATACTCCAGTTGAATTTGATTATCATGCACTTACCTATTTAAAAATGGGTGATGGCACACATCGTTTTGGTTTGCCCGTTGAAAAATGGTTAACAGAAACGATTGTTGATTCTGTTACAGGGAAAAAAATGGATATTTGGAGTCGCGAGAATTCATTACAACTTGTTGAAATTACTGGTAGTGATACGGGATCTACTTTAATTAATAAAGGTGGGGTTAAAGTAACAACCGCCATCGAGCCAACGTATATCTCTGGCTGGGATGACCGTGCGATATTCCATGAAGATGACATTTATTATTTACATGGAAATAGTATTTGGAAAAGTTTCTGGCAAACCCCCTCATTAACGACAGGACCATTCTAATAAGTCAGAGTCATTGATTAGAATGACTCTGACTTATCGAAAAATTCAATATATATAAATGCTAAACTGAACTAAGTACACTTATTACAAGCAGCAATAGGGAATATCAACGCTTTAGTAATTTTTCCTTGTTGATATTTGACTAGCGGCTTATTGATATAGCCATTTTGTTGTAATGATCTATTTTTAACTAAGGGTGGTAAGTCCTTAGTTAAATTGGCTATGAAGCCTGTAACTTTCTGAGATTTAACTTTCTTTTTTTGGTTATTATTTTGATTAGCGCTAGGAACGACAGTGTTATGACTAATGTTATTAAGGCTTTTCTCGCGACTTGCCGCCACAATACAAATTCTATGCTCGGCTGCGCGCGATAATAAAGCAAACTCAACTTCGTGTGGCTCTTGAATATCAAAAGGTATTAATAACACGTGTATATTATTTAAAGCAGCAATATCGACTATTTCAGGTATATGGGCGTCATCGGCTGTTAACATCGTAAGCTGAATGTTACCTTGTTCTAAAGGTAACTCTATCGTTTTTACTTCCTCGCCTAATGCCGTCCATTGATAACGTTGACAAAAATGTAATTGAGGCTGTATTGCAAATAAACCATTCTCACTTATTAACACGGCTTGATGCATTCCTTCAATAATCAAGCTTGTGCATACGTACTGAAAAGGTCTTAATATGGCACTGATTTGATTAATGGCATGTTGGCTCAAACACTCTACCTGTGCTAATTGCTGTAGGTTATGAGTAATCGTTTTATCAGAAACAAAAAATAGCTCGGGTAGCTGAATAATATCACTGAGATTGTTTTCAATATAATAGCAAACATCTTCAATGGCTTGCTCATCAGATTTATAGGTAGCAAAGATAGCCACATTAGTCGTGTCAGGTATCTGTGCTTTAATTAAAGTAGTTTTATGCTGAGCAACATGTTGTGAAGTGTTTTGTCTTGCTATAGTCAGTGTTTGATAAAGCTCAGGGCGAAGTTGTTTGATAAGTTGCGTACCATCGGGGCGGTACTTGTTGTTAAATCCAGCATCTGCTAAATCAACATCGGCAAAGACAAAACCCGTTTCATCGTGTGCTATATTTGCTAACACTTTACCGGCGGGAGACACTATTTGGCTTTGTCCCGTTTTATTTGCTGATGCAATAAATATATTGTTTTCGCACGCTCTTGCAGCGTTATGTAACTCGGTTTGATCGAATGAAAAAGTATTCATTGAGTTGCAGAGTAATTGCGAATTATGTAACGCTAAAAAGCGAGGTTTTTTATAGTGCATACTTTCGCTTCCCATTAATAACCCTATATTACCAAAGGGGGTTGATAGTATTTCAGCGGTTTGGTTACTGTGATTAAAATATTTTTTCTCATGTTTGGTTAATGCTTGTTTATCTTCCTGATAAATTAGTTTTCCAAGAGGTGAAAATACACAGGAGGTCACGCTAATATTTGATTGAATTGAACTATTTGGTTGATTATTCTCACTATCGCGAGATAGATCACGACGTAAAGTTATATTGAGTACAATGTAACAATTATGCAGCTTCGCTTGTTCGGCGATACGTTGTAAAAAGATACCATCAAGTGATAAAGCTTCTTCCCATGCTTGATTATGATCCCGATAATAAGATTGAGCATTATCAAAAGGATCATTATAAAAAAGGGTATTGCAAAACTCAGGAAGAACGATAATAGAGGGTTTACACGTAGCCGCTTCATTGATCATGTTTATACAGCTTGTTAGATTTTCTTTAAAGTTTGATTTTGTGGCAAACTGCGCAACAGCGACTCGCATGATAGGTATTTTCCAGATAGTTAATAATTAGTTAAAGCTAATAAGTTTATGAATTTAGTTATTTGACAACAGCATATTGATGAAGTCATATCCGTTCGAGGGGCTATTTTTTAAAATCTATACGTTCAGTGAGTGAAATATGTTCAGGACTAATATCAGCCTTATAAATCAATATTTCGACACCTGAATCGATGGCTTCTTGTAATAAATCGGCATATTTACTATCAATATGTTTTGCAACTTTAACGCTGTTAATACCAGTATGTAAAACGGTAAATAACAAGACGGCTCTATCACCGTTTTTTACTATATTCATTAACTCACGTAAATGTTTTTGGCCTCGTGTCGTGACAGCATCAGGAAAGTACCCTTGATTATCATCAAGTAAGGTGACACTTTTTACTTCTATATAGGTTTTAGCTTTGTCCGAGTAACTTAATAAAATATCGATACGACTATTTTCTTTACCGTATTTGACCTCTCTTTGTAATTTTTCAAAACCTTGTAATTCGCTAATTGTGCCATTTAAAATTGCTTCTTCGGTTAATTGATTCGCACGAAGCGTGTTAACACAGATAAAATGATTTTTTTTAGTTTGCGTTAATTCCCAACTGAAGGGATATTTACGTTTAGGGTTGTTGGATGTGCTATACCAAACAATATCTTCAGGCTTTGCACAGCCTGTCATAGCGCCCGTATTCGCTACATGCATTGTTGTTATTGATTTGTCGCTTAATATTACATCAGCAAGAAAGCGTTTATAACGCTTGATTAGCATGGCAGAGTGTAGCAGTAATTTCATAAAGCGACTTTATTTTATAAAAAGAATAAGAGCTTACGATAAAAACTTAAATTAACAAAGAGGAGCGGGTTATTTTATTAAACTATCAAGCCAATTTTTCGCATGTTTTGCATCACTGAAAAAGCTAAACTGAATACAACAACTTTGATATATTCGCTGTAATTGCATTTGTAAAATGTCAGCATTGACACTACTGACGATAACTGCAGCAACCGCAACCATGCCATTATCAACACGGTATTGCATTGTTTCAACCAATTTATGTTCAGCTTCAGGCGTAAACAGGCTATTATTTTTAAAATAAATTAATGAAGCCCAAGGGGTACCGTTCATTTTATGGGTGAGCGCTTTTATATCTTGATGAAATTGATCTGAAATCGTTTTATTAAAAGGGCCTTGAGCATCGATCAATAAAATATTATTTTGTTGTTCAATCTTATAACTTCCGTGTGTTGTGGATGACATCAGTAGACACTCCTTTAAATAGATTTTATCGGGTATTATTGATAGCAATTTTTACAATACTTGCCAAGTAAGCATGTTTTTATTAATTTGCAAGTTTATAGTGTATAAAATAATAAATTAAATACGCTATAAACTTTGAAGTTACGTTTTTTAACAATTTATCTCAGTTAAGATACTTATTTTTGACAAAAGTCTGTTATTTTATTTACAAAAACAAATAGCGACAGCTTTTTGGTGTATCTATTTTTTAGATGTATGTTATCTACTTAATCTATTTTAACTATTGTTTAATTTGTTTAATAATAGCTACATCAAAACATTTATTCATATCAATTAAATAAGGAATACAAATGTCTAATCAAAATACGAATTTCGAAAATAAAGAAGGTCAAAAAGTTCCTTCAGTTACATTCCCAATGCGTGTTAATGACGACTGGGTCAAACGCGATACCGATGAAATTTTCTCTGGAAAAACAGTGGTAGTATTCTCATTACCTGGTGCTTTTACACCAACATGCTCATCAACACATTTACCGCGCTATAACGAATTAGCAAGTAAGTTTGCTGAAAATGGCGTAGATGAAATTATCTGTGTTTCAGTTAATGATACCTTTGTTATGAATGCTTGGTCGGCAGATCAAAACGCTGAGAATGTAAGTTTTATTCCTGATGGTAATGGTGATTTCACTGATGGTATGGGTTTACTCGTTGCTAAAAATGAGATTGGTTTTGGTAAACGTAGCTGGCGTTATTCTATGTTAGTTAAAGATGGTGTTATCGAAAAAATGTTCATTGAACCAGATTTACCTGGCGACCCGTTTGAAGTATCAGACGCTGATACAATGCTAGCGTACATTAATCCAGAAGCAGTTCAAACAAGTAAAGTCAGTTTATTCACCAAACCTGGTTGTCCTCATTGTGCTAGAGCAAAAGCATTGTTAGCTAAACATGGGTTAACTTTTGATGAGTTAACTTTAGGAGATGAAATTAGTATTTCAGCGATGCGTGCAATAGCGAACGCCGATACTGTGCCACAAATCTTTATTGATGGTAAGCATATTGGCGGTGCAGACGATTTAGAACAATATTTTGCATAACCCTTAAGCACTAAAGGTGAGTATTTCCGTTTAATACTCACTCTTTTAATTTATACTAAAAAAGCACTTATCTTTTAAGTTTATTTAACAGATAGGTGCTTTTTTATGGCTGATATTGATATAATTAAGTTCAATCTAATTCGAGCTAGATAAGCTATTTTATGAAAAACGCCGTGAACTAGAGAGAAAGAAGAACCACTTTATTTTAAAAATAGAGTTAAGTTAGAAGATGAAAAAGTACAAAAATAAAAAGATATAGCCAAATATACTATGAAAACACTGGAATAATTTATTAAAATAGCCAATCATACCGCTTATTTTTATCTCATTAGCAAAATACCATGACTATACCTAATCACTATATCCTTACTTGGCAATGTCCAGACAACACCGGCGTTTTAGCAAAAGTGTCGCAAAGCTTATTCGAACACGGCGCATTTATTACTGAAACGTCGCAATATAGTGACCCTTATACTGAAATATTTTTTTCACGTATTGCTTTTGATGACAGGAACTTAACTGTATCTGCTAATGAGTTTATAGAAGCGGTTGATGAGTTAGCCAAGCCGCTTAATATGGATTACAAGCTTCGTAATAAAGCTGATGTACCTAATGTGATTATTGCTGTTTCTAAAGATGATCATTGCTTAGTGTCGCTGTTAACAAAATGGAAGTCGGGTGTGCTGCCAATTAATATTGTAGCGGTAATGTCTAACCACCTTGATTGTCAATCACTCGCTAATTGGCATGATGTACCTTTTCATTACTTACCAATAACCAAAGAAACAAAAGCAGAGCAAGAAGCACAAATACTTGCATTAATGAAAACATGTGAGGCTGACTTATTGGTACTTGCGCGTTACATGCAAATTTTATCAGATGATTTATGCCAACAATTAGCGGGTCGTGCTATTAATATTCATCATTCATTTTTACCAAGCTTTAAAGGTGCTCGACCTTATCATCAAGCGCATAAGCGTGGTGTGAAAGTTATTGGTGCGACAGCACATTATGTCACGGCAAATTTAGATGAAGGTCCTATTATTGCACAAGAAGTAAAACCTATTAATCATACTTTTACTATCGAGCAAATGGTGCACATGGGACATGATTTAGAGGCTACAGCTTTAAGTCATGCAGTGAGAATTCATGCTGAGCAACGCGTGTGTTTAAATGGCGATAAAACAGTAATACTCGCCTAAAATAGTTCAATAATTTATAGAGTTAAGGTTCTTTATTACATGGTGAAAGAGTCGTTGAAATTTAAATAACATAAAAATATATAGCATAATTAAACGAGTATAATTTTCATTGTTAATTATTGGTAATATCGTGTTAGTTAAACAACGATATGCTAGCTTATGTAAAACTAGAAACTATCAATTACTTTTTAACGGTTAATGACGTAAAATAGCGCAATTAATCGTTAAAAAAGTAACATATCCATGTCTCGCTCAAAAAAATCTAGAAAACCTGGTGGCGCACCAACGGCAAAAGCAAAACTTAGTAAAGTTGAATTAGCAAATGTTGAAAAACGCGTACGCAAAAAAACAGGCAAGAAGTCTGGTAATCGTCAGCAAGAAGCTCAGCTTGATAACAATACAGGACAACACGTTGATCAAAATAAAGATCCTCGTATTGGTAGTAAAAAGCCTATTGATCTTGGTGGCACAATTAAACCGGCGAAAAGCAAGCCAACTCAGCCAGTAATAAAAGCCACTAAACCTAATCAAAACCCTATCGCAGCACTTCGCTCGGTTAGTGATGAAAATGCTGAAGTTGAAATTAGTTTAGCGCAAGAGTTAGCTAACATTGAAGCCGATGAACAGCTACACGTTATTTTAGCTAAGCAAGATGATGATATTGCTTTAACACATGAAGAGATTGATTACTTCAATAACATGATGGAACGCCATGAAGCCATAAGCGTTGAATTAGACGATGATGATGAAGAAATAAGCAACACGCGTGTTAGTTCAGAAGATGATTTATGGGATAAGTTAGACAATTCTTCTTTACCTGATGTAAATAAGTAAAAAGAACAAGTAAGGTTAATTAACATGAATGAATATTGGCTCATTGCACTGATTTTAGCTGTTATTATCATTACGAGTTTATCGATTTATGCGGCTAAGTTATTAAAACAACTTAGCGCGCAAAAGCGTGAACAACAACAAGCGGAGCTCGCTCGTCAAAACTCACTGGCAAAGCATGATAAAAAAGTACTGGAAAGTGTGAAAATTATTGTACGAGCTATGCAAGAAGAGCAATGTGACTTTAGTGAAGGTTGCTGGCGCTTGTCGGTATTACTTGATTCATTAAAGTTAAGTAGCGAATTGGCGCAACAATTCCCCGCAATATTTAAGCTATATGAAGGCATAAAACACCTGTCAATTTTGAGTGATAGAAAACAGCTAGAAAAGAAGCAACGAATGAAAGAGGATTATCAACGTATGACCCTTGAAGGGCAATTACATGATGATATTGTTACTGATCTTGGCTTGCTTAAACAGTACACAATAGAAAGAATAAGTTTTCTAAAAAGGTAATTTTTTCATACTTCATAAATTTTATTGAAAGCCCTTTATTTTAAATATTGCTTGTGTTGAATCAATAAAGCCTAAATTGATTTAAGTATAATGAGCATTATTAATAGCTCTAGCTTAGATAAATAATGGGTAACATCATGCAAGCAAGTCAATTTTTCGATCCTCAATTACTGAGTAAATATAATACGAGCGGCCCTAGATATACTTCTTATCCTACAGCATTAGAGTTTCATGATGACTTTAGCCATGATGATTTTATACAAGCAGTAACAGATTCACCTAATCGTGAATTGTCGTTATATGTTCATATCCCATTTTGTCATACGCTTTGCTATTACTGTGGCTGTAATAAAGTCATTACTCGCCATCGTCATAAAGCCGATATATATCTTGATTATTTAGCGCAAGAAATTGCCTTACAAGCACCGTTATTCTCAGACTATAAAGTTAAGCAATTACATTGGGGAGGTGGTACACCAAGTTTTTTAACAGCAAGACAAATTACGACGTTAGTGACAATATTAAAAGAAAAATTTAATTTTTCAGATGCACTCGAAATGAGCATTGAAATCGATCCTCGTGAAATTGAAATTGATTTAGTCGATCACTTATTTTCATTAGGATTTAATCGTTTAAGCCTAGGCGTACAAGATTTAGATTTAAAAGTTCAGGAAGCGATAAACCGCGTACAATCAACTGAATTTATTGGTGAGTTTATTACTCATGCGAAACAGGTAGGTTTTCAATCTATTAATATTGATTTAATCTATGGTTTACCGCATCAAACATTAGAAAACTTTAAACAGACTTTAATTAAAGCTAATGAGTGGGATGTCGATCGCATTTCATTGTTTAGTTATGCTCATTTACCAAGTCGTTTTGCTGCACAGCGTAAATTACGTGATGAATGGTTACCCGATGTAGCGTTAAAATTCGCTTTAATGAAGCTATCAATTGAGACACTCTGTAATTATGGTTACGATTTTATTGGTATGGATCACTTTGCTAAACCAAATGATGAACTTGCTATTGCACAAAGTAACGGCACCTTACATCGTAATTTTCAAGGTTATACCACTCAAGGTGGGTTTGATTTACTTGGGCTTGGCGTTTCCTCTATTAGTAATGTTGGTCACTCATTTAGCCAAAATACTAAAGATTTAAAAAGCTATTATAAGGCGATTGAAAACCAGCAGCATGCACTTGAACGTGGTGTAAACTTAAATAACGATGATATTTTACGTGGTGAAGTTATCCGTGAGTTAATGTGTAACCTTTATATAGATAAATCGATAATTAATGAAAAATACAATATTAATTTTGATGAGTATTTTGCAGAAGATCTATCTTTACTTGATACCTTTATCGCTGATGGTTTAGTCGAACACACTTCAAAATGGATTAGAGTCGATCAAAAAGCCCGTTTACTGATTCGTAATATTTGTATGGGCTTTGATGCGTATATGAAAAAGCATGTTAATCAACAACGTTTTTCTCGTGTTATTTAGACTTGCCAACGACGCTAAAGTACACCTAGACTAAATTGACAGTTGGCACTGGTAAAAACTAATTCACAGCCTTTATCCGTTTCAACTTCTTTGGCCAAGTCTACCCATTGGTAATAAACATTTCTATGTACCTTTGCCAATAAATTACGGCGAACAGTCACATAAAGTTCGTTATTAGCATTGGTTGTAATTGGGTGGGTCTTATCTAGCGTAAATTCATTTCCGACATTATTGCTCACTATCATGGTTGTTTGATTTTCATCTCGCCAATGCCATTGTGTTAAAACAAAGGGGGCATCATCAACCGTAATTTTTATTTTTTCAACAGGCGTTACTAAGAAGTATTCATCCTGCTCTTTTTTTAATACCGAAGCCAGCAACTTTACTAAGGCAGGACGTTTAAAAATAGTACCTGCATAAAACCAATCACCATTCGCTTTTATTTGTAGATCTATTTCACCACAATAATCTGGATCCCACAATTCGACAGGCGGAATACTATTTCCTTGAGCTTTAATTTGTGCGGTAATACTCTCTAATGACATACAGTTCTCCCTGTAAATAACTTACCTTAATCTTATCAGTAATTCTTGTTAATTGATAAAGGAGAGCTCATAATTTATAGCGTGTGTAAAAGTGTATTAAGTTGAATGATTATTCTCATTAAGGCATTATTTACCCAATTTTAATAAATTAATGATTGGTTAATTTATTTTCAACTAACGCAAAGAATAATGCCGAGCGATATAATGATCGAAGGATCAAGGAACATTAATGAAACCGAACACTCAACCTAGTATTAAACCAACTAATCCTAACTTTTCTTCAGGCCCATGCGCAAAACGTCCAGGTTATGATCTTGCAGCACTTAACACCGACAGTTTAGGGCGTTCTCACCGTAGCTCTATCGGAAAAGGTCGCTTAAAAAAAGCGATAACTGAAACCTCTCGTTTATTAAATTTACCTGAAGGTTACAAAGTTGGTATTGTTCCAGGGTCAGATACAGGTGCTATGGAAATGGCTATGTGGTCATTGCTAGGTCAACGTCCAGTTGATGTATTTGCCTGGGAGTCTTTTGGTTCGGGGTGGGGAACTGATATCGCGAAGCAATTAAAATTAGACGATGCACGTATTTTTACTGGTGAATATGGCAGCTTACCTGATTTTTCTCAAGCGAACTCTGATCACGATATTATTTTTACATGGAATGGTACAACATCAGGCGTGAAAATTGAAAATGCAGATTGGATCAGCGACCAACGGACAGGCTTAACTATTTGTGACGCCACTAGTGCAGTATTCGCAATGGATCTTGATTGGGACAAAATTGATGTTGCCACATTTAGCTGGCAAAAAGTCCTTGGTGGTGAAGGTGCACATGGTATGTTAATTTTAAGTCCAAGGGCTGTAGCAAGGTTAGAATCATATACACCAGTTTGGCCAATCCCTAAGATATTTGCCTTAACGAAAAATAATAAATTAATTGAAGGAATCTTCAAAGGCGCGACTATTAATACCCCTTCAATGTTATGTGTTGAAGATTACCTTGATGCACTTAATTGGGTTGATGAAATTGGCGGTTTGTCAGCAGCAATCGCTAAAAGTGAAGAAAACCTAAAAGTACTTACCGATTTTGTGACTCAAAATGACTGGATAACTTTCTTAGCTAAAACGCCTGAAATATGTTCAAACACTAGCGTTTGTTTTGAATTGAAAGCCAATGAAGAGCAAGTAAACACTATGGTTAAATTGTTAGACAGCGAAGATGTAGCTTATGATATAGGAGCGTATCGTGATGCTCCAGCAGGTTTACGTATTTGGGCTGGGGCAACGGTTGAAAAATCTGATTTAGTTGCTTTACTCCCTTGGTTAACTTGGGCGTATCAAGAAGCCGTCACATAAACTGATTTACTGTGTTTTTTTAGTTGATTCTGCCTGTTAAGTTAATTAACTAAATATAATTTTTAATTAAGATGGATAATTGAAGAATGATAGTGATCACAGTCTTCAATTAATTTTCTTTTTTACTTGCACAAAACATGATAACTCATTAGAATCCGCGCATTGTTTTAAACCTCGAAACAATGCTGTAAAAAATAGTGGTGGCTATAGCTCAGTTGGTAGAGCCCCGGATTGTGATTCCGGTTGTCGAGGGT
>Ga0055584_100002503_pt1 | contig 18137 bp, 15 predicted proteins | sample OSDHelmetaG_FD_58716 | JGI IMG/M metagenome (GOLD analysis project Ga0055584, IMG submission 58716) | Pelagic marine sediment microbial communities from the LTER site Helgoland, North Sea, for post-phytoplankton bloom and carbon turnover... | ecosystem: Environmental > Aquatic > Marine >... | reverse complement strand
TTTCGCTTTGAAATACTTCTCAGCCCTCTTTTTCGAAACGTTCAACGAAGGATTTAGGATCGAGATCGGGATTTGCAAAGCGCTCGTTGATGCCGGGGAATACGCTTTCATCCTGTGCGGGTAGCAGGACGGAAGCCTACAGTGCGGAAGCTATTTCAAGGGCGAAGAAATATCGTGACATGGCGCGAACTCCTGTTGTCTGAATTGAAAATGGGGATTGGAGACTCTGTCAGCCTGCCTGCCGGGCTTCCTTTGCCGCGACGGCTTCCTTAATGCGCGGCATGAAGGCGTCCGGATATGCATCGAAAGCTTTCAAACAGGGATCGCAGCAAATGAGGACTTCGTACCCTTGATAAACCCGGCGGTATTTCGGCTTTCCGTTTTTGAAGGGGCGATTGATCTGCACAGCGCAGGTTCGGAATGGATAGGGCTTCACAGAGGCCTGGCCTCGAGATTCGGCAGCATCAGTTTTTTTGGTCGCAACCAACGACGACTCGCTGTCAGAAACTTGCGGGGTGGCAGCGGCTGGAGTTGGCCCAGTGTTGTCAGCAGGGGTTCGAGATTGGCACGCTGAAAGCACAAAAACAACAGTAATCAAAACGATGAGAGGAATCGATTTCATCTTATGAATAGGGTCCGCCCCCTTCGTAGACTCGGCAAGCAGATTTCTTGTGACCGAATTTTGCCGGGAAAGCCTTTTGTAATTTCATTTGCACCCAGTCCCGAATCCGCTTTCATAGTCATTCCGCGTTGATCGTAAACGTAGAGTGAATGAAGAGATGGCGACAATCAAAGTGGCATGCCCCAAGTGCGGACAAAAGGTCTCCGGAGACGAGACTTTCCATGGAACTGTCGTGGAGTGTCCAATCTGCTCGGCCAGCATTCAATTTCCAGGCAAGAGAAGCGAGCCTGCAGCGACGGGACCCATAGATCCGGTTCCGCCTCGAGAGCGCCCGAAGCCAAAGCCTATCCCGGCTGCGGCAGATGAAGCGCTGCCGAAAGCTACCTTCGAAGAGGGTGCGCTCGACGATATTGTTCCGCAGACACAGAATGCTTCGCAAGGCCTGGCAACTGAGATTATTAACAGCACGGCATCTGAGGATTTTGAAGAGGAGGAAGAAGAAGCGGTTGTTCCTTCTCCTGTTACGGGCGCAATTTCTATCGTCACAGCTGTTCTAGCAGTCGTGACCTGTCCTTTTGGAATTCTCTTCGCGCCGATCGCGATAATTTGCGGTCATCTTTCTCAGGCAAAAGCGCGTCGCAGTCTGGTGCAGCCGGCGCCCGGGCAGACGCTCGGAGCGATTGGTATGCTGATCGGCTACATCTGGCTGGTTATCGCGATTCTGCTTCTTGCGATTGCTGTGATTTTCAAAGAGCCACTGCGCGAACCGCTGCAGGAGTTTTTTGGTAATGCGGCGGCGGAAGAGTAAGCTCTTCGTTCGGGTTTCCCTTCCGAGGTTGCTGCTTGCAAATCGCCTCTTTTCGCTTACCGCTGGCGCAGTTATAATCTGTGCTGAAGCGACTATAATTTCAGTCATTTTGATATTGAAGATTTCATAATCAATACGAAACTAACCCAACAAAATCATGCTAGAAACGACGATTCAAAACGTTCGAGGCCGCGAGATCGTGGATTCCCGTGGAAACCCGACCGTAGAAGTAGATGTGGAACTCGAAGGTGGAGCTATTGGCCGTGCTGCCGTTCCCAGCGGAGCGAGTACCGGAGAACACGAAGCTTGGGAGCTGCGCGACGGTGACAAGGATCGCTATCTCGGAAAAGGCGTCCAGAAGGCAGTTGTTGCAGTGAATGAAAAAATCTGTGCTGAGCTCGTTGGCATGGATGCTACTGAGCAGACTGCGCTCGACAAAACGATGTTCGATCTTGATGGTACGGCGAACAAAAAGGAACTTGGAGCTAATGCTGTCCTTGGTGTTTCTCTTGCCGCGGCTCACGCAGCTGCGAATCAGCTTGGCATGCCGCTTTACAAGTATCTCGGCGGACCAAACGCAAAGGTTCTTCCCGTTCCGATGATGAATATCATTAACGGTGGATCGCACTCAGATGCTCCGATCGACTTCCAGGAGTTCATGATCATGCCAAAAGGTGCGCCGACATTCCGTGAGGCGCTTCGCCAGGGTGCAGAAATCTTCCACGCTTTGAAGAGTGTTCTTCACGACCGCGGTCTTTCCACTGCAGTTGGTGACGAGGGTGGATTTGCTCCTAAGCTTGAGTCCGCAGACGATGCACTCAAGGTGATCGAGCAGGCGGTCGACAAGGCCGGCTACAAATTTGGCGAGGAGATCTTCATTGCTCTCGACGTCGCTTCTTCTGAATTCTACGATAAGGAAAAAGGCAAGTATGTTTTCCACAAGTCCGACGGTTCGGAGAAATCGGCAGAGGAGCTTGTCGACTACTACATCGAGCTTCAGGAAAAGTATCCGATCATCTCGATTGAGGACGGATGCGACGAGAACGACTGGGATGGATGGAAAGTCATCACCGAAAAGATGGGCGAGAAAACCCAGCTCGTCGGAGACGATCTTTTCGTGACCAACACCGACTTCCTCCAGAAGGGAATCGATCTCGGGGTTGCCAACTCCATTCTCGTGAAGGTGAACCAGATCGGTTCTCTCACCGAAACTTTCGACGCCGTTGAACTGGCGAAAGAAAACAGCTACACCAGCGTGATCAGTCACCGCTCCGGCGAGACTGAGGACAGCACGATTGCTGACATCGCTGTGGCGACGAACGCCGGTCAGATTAAGACTGGATCGCTGAGCCGCTCCGACCGAATCGCAAAATACAACCAGCTTCTCCGCATTGAGGAAGAGCTCGGTGATGATGCAATTTATGGCGGCAAGATGCGTGTCTAAAACTACGGGGCCCGGCGGAGCCTTCATATCCGCAAATCAAAACTATGCGTGACCCGGAATTCCAAGACCATCCTGATCTCCCACTTCCCAAAGAGGATGCGGATAGTGTGCCGCCTTCCAATGTGTGGCAAAGATTGTCTCGGGTCATGGAGGTGGTAATTTTCGTCCTGCTCGGTCTCGCGGTCTACAAACTGTTTGGACCCGAGATCGATCGGCGGGCGGAACTCCAATCAGAGGTGAATCGCCTCTCCGCGATTGTGGAGGAGAAGGAAGAAATCGCAGGTCGCCTCAGTTCAGAGCACCGCCTTCTCAAGACCGACAAGGAATACCTCGAAACGGTAGCCCGCGATCGGCTCAACCTTCAGCGCGAAGGCGAGTTTATCATTCGGATTGAGTCCGATGAGGAGGAGTGAGGGGCTCTCTCTTGATCCCTTCAACCCGGACTGCACGCACAACTAGGAATTGTTGCGCCGTGCCCTCTCTTCTTTTCTAGTCCAGCCGCTGCAGCTGGCCGATGCCATATTGCAACAGTTGCTGGTTCACCATTTGCGAAGCGCGCTCGTCTACGTAGATCACCTTCGGGAAATCGTTAAACTCGATGACGTGAATCCCGTCCTCCGGGACCTTGGCGAATGCAGCAGAGAGATCTTTAATCTCGTTGATCGCATTGCCGTTTACTTTCGTGAGGACGACGGAATTGATTGCCTCGTATCCGAGCGTGCTCGGTGTCTTTAGCACGTTGCTGAGAAATACGAGTTTCTCGCGGCCTTCTTCTTCCCACTGCTCGGGGTTGGCATTTGCGTGAACGAGTTTGAAAGGAGCGCGGTTGGCCCATTCGTCACCCCAGCTTTCGAGATAGGGAAGGGTCAGTTCCTGGAAAATGAGACCTCCAAAAATAACATATTTTGGTCCGCGATCGAACATGTAGGGATCGATCAGAAAGTCCTGAGGTGACTTGCGAATCAACTCGATTTCAAGGCTCATCGGCTTGCGATCACGAATGATGTCGAACTTGACCTTGTCTCCGACTTTTGCGTTTCCTCCAACGAGGTGGGAAAAACTCAGTTTACCGTATTGATCGTCCACATAGTTGCCGCGTGAGTCGATCGCCTTGCCGTCGATAGCGAGAACGACGTCTCCTTTTTCCAGACCACCTTTTTCCGCTGAACTGTGTTTGGAAACAGAGCGGATGAAAACACCCCCGGCACCTTCGTCGAGGCCGGCGAATTCTCGAAATGTATCGTCGAGCATTTGCGCAGTGTTCACGCCCAACTTGGGAAAGCCCTGGTAGGCTCCGTCCTCCAGATCGGCGAGGAATGCCTTGATGATGGGCATGGGCAGAACGGCTGCGGTTTGCTCCTTTGAGGAATAGCTCAAGAGCATGCCGCAGAGTTTGCCATTTTTCACAACGGGAAGGGTGAAGCTATTGACTCTTGCCTGAAGCGAACCTTTGACCTGGTAGAGCAGGAAGGTCGAGCCGGGGATGAAAAAGCGGCCCACGTTAACTCGAAGCACATCGACATCGGTGGTGACGCCGTCGCCATTGTCCTCTACCTGCCAAACCTGCAGGTCGTCACCAGCGACTACGGAACTATCCATCTCGAGCGGCTCAAGTCCCTCGAATACTTTGGAGTCCGAATTTGCTGGTTCGAGAACGGCCAGATTGGCTTCGTAGTCGAGGCCGACAATCTTACCCGGAACGCGTGCGCCGCTGGAGGGATGCTCCAATTCGACGTAGGTCGAGTTAACAACCATCTCGGAAGTGACGAGGACGCGATTTCCCTCGAGCAGGGCGCCGAGTCCGCGGCGAGGAGTGGGAGCGCCTTTTTCCCAGGGGCGGAGAAAGTTGTAGCTCTGCAGGGTCGAGTTGACTCGGATGATGGACTTCTCTGGAGAAGCTTCCTGAGCAAACAGGCTGCTAGCGGAGAAAATGGCGACCAAAGTCGCGGTAGTTAGGATACGAGAAAATGACATGGAGAAATTCGGGAAAAATGAAAAAACTGTTCGGTCGAATCGGTTAGTTTGGGCAAATGATCAGGCGGCTTTTTTCTTCTCTGCCTTCGGAGTTTTTGGAGTCGCCTTCTTTATAGGAGTTTCTTTCTCCTTCGACTCGTCGCCTTCCTCCGAATCTTCAGCATTGAGGAGGTCACCCAACTCGAGGATTTCAGGTTCTTCGATGAAGTGGTCAAAACCGACATTGTATTTAGCCATGATCCGCTCGTGAGCGATCGCGGATTCCTTTCTCTTCAGGACGAGAGGCCGTCCCTCTCCGACGAGTCGGACAACGTGAAATCCGTCATACCCCTCCTCTGCATGATCACCGTGGAGAGCATCATGCACGTCTTGCAGTAATCGTATTTTCTTGCCGTTAATCGAGTCGACTACTTTGTCAACATAGGCACGCAGGTGGGTGTTGGTTGAGTCAGGAAGAACTTCCGTAAGAACGATAATCTGGGGACGCTCGCGGTAGAGTTCATCCTGGGCAAAGTAGGTGTAGTGATACCGAGTCTGCAGGTCCTCAATAGCATGAGCCGCCATCAGGTTGCGATCGAGTGGCTGAAACTGTAGTCCACCATAGAGAACGAAATTCGGCTGCTTGTCGTATTGGCTCGCCTGAATCAGATAAGGGATGAAGCGCTTCAACTCGATTGTGATCTGCTCCTGTTTCTCATCTCGCCAGACTTCAAGCTCGACTGTGTCGCCAGCGAATTTGCGCTCGATGATTTCGTTGAGGTTGACGCGCTCGCCGTCGATTTCGATGAAACCGTCCGAAGCGATCTGGTAACCGTCGATAGATAGCAAAACGTCTTTCGTTTTCAGAATCCCACCGGCGGCTCCGGCAGCATCAGCATCCGCGACCATTACTCCGATGCCATCGTTTGGGAGGCCAAGCGCACGGCGCTGGGCGGGGTTGAGAATGTTGAGAACACTCGTGGCCATGTCGGCGTAGTAATCGTAGGACCCGTCTTCTACATCTTTCAGAAAACGTTCTACAACGGGCACGGGAATCATGTAGCCAGTATTCTGTGCGACCGCTCCGGAGTAACCCTGGAAGGCGACACCGACGACCTGATTGTTCTGCAATACCGGGCCACCGGAGTTACCCGGGTTGATCGCTGCGTCGACTTGGATACTGAGGTGGTTGTCGACACTGGAGTGGCTGTAGGTGCGAAAGTCGATTCGCGATACGACACCTCGAGTTACCGAGATGCGCTCGCCACCGATTGGATAGCCGACTGCGACAACCGTGGTGTTGAGTTTTGGGGTGCCGCTAATGAAGAGAGGTTGGACTTTTGAGAAAGCAGCTCCGTATTCTTCATCGGACTCAAGTTCCAGAAGGGCGAGGTCACAGTCGTGTGCGACGTTTACGACGCGAGCCTTGTAAGGCTTTGGATCACCGACTTTCTTGATGTAGATGAGTCGTGAATTACTAACGACGTGGGCGTTTGTCATGAAGCGGTTGGGTCCAATCAGAAAGCCGGTTCCGTTGCCGCTGCCCATGCCGCCGATATTCCACGGCACGCGATAATTGGGCTGCTTCGTGTCTACCTCTACGCGAACGATGGCATCAAACTCGATTTCGGTGATGTCCGTCTGCACTGACTCTGGCGGCGGAACCTCAACTTCGGTTTTTTTCGCGGCTTCGATACGGGGGCCAAGAGCAGGGGCGGGATCGGGATCGGAGGCAACTTGTTGGGCCACGGCCAGAGAGAGCGAAAAGAGAAACACGGTCGACAGCGTGGCGGAAAGAAGAATTCTTGTGGTTTTCATGAAAAGTGTAAAGGTCGCTAGCGGGTTGCGCGGCAAGGCGACCGGTGGAGCAGAAATTGTAAGGTTCGGCCCCGGAAAGTCAACGTTGGCGGGTGACAGGTTTCCGGAGCAACTGCTAGCGACAAGTGGAGCGTTCTGGACGCTTGTTTACGTCTAGCATTTCTATTTATTCGGCCATCGAAAAGGGTATGGCCGAGGATCCAACACGGTCAGGTATGCAACCTGACAGGTTTGTATCCGTAAGAAACGGCTTCGATTTGAGTTGTCCACTATCTGAGAGAGCCGCTATGATCACCACCATGAAACGAATTTTTTTCACCCTTGTCTGTCTCATCATTGGAACTTTGCTCGAAGCGCAAGACAATCCGGTTTCGGAATTTGAGAAGAAAGTCGAGCAGCAGATTGAGAAGCGAATTGTGAAAGAAGCAAAAGTGAAGGCGGAAGCAGCGCCCTTGCCGACCGGACTCATCATCATATGTGAGTTTATCGAAGTCGAAGCAATGGAATTCAGCGACTGGTTGCTGGAAAACCCGATTACGACGGACGCGACTCTACTTCGTATGCAAGCGCAGGAGTGGGTGAAGAGTGGAAGCGGAAAAATTGCGGAGACAATGGTTGTGCACGCGCGGAGCGGACAGCGGGCGAAGACGGAAGCGATTCACGAGTGGCTGTATGCGACCGAATACGATCCACCGGAAATTTCGGCGCAAGGCGGCGACGCGCCGAACGGTGAAAATGTGACGCCGGCCAATCCGACTGCATTTGAGACGAGGAATGTGGGCTACACCCTGGAAGTTGATCCGATACTGAATGCCGATGGAACCTTGGTCGATTTGAATCTCGCTCCGGAAGTCGTCATAGCTGGCGAGAATTCGAAGCACGGTGCGAAACTGGGCGATCTGGAATCATCTTTTGAAATGCCGCGTTTCATGACAACGAAAATGACGACGCAGGTTCAGGTGCGAGTAGGGGACTATTCTTTCCTCGGAACGAGTCGATTGGGAAAAACGAAGATGCCGGAAGCGGAGGATCCCATTGTCCTCGCGTTTGTGAGAGTGGATGTGTCGGGCGAATAGCAGGCCGCTTCCTCCTTGGCCAGGCCGACTGGGTCGATCAATATGACAGACTCAGCATCTTGCCGGAACGTAATTCGCGTCGTATCCGTTCCGGCTGATGTCCTACCTTGTTTTCATCGAATTTCTCGCGGTGATCGTTTCGTCGATTTACGGCGTGTTGCTGGCGGCGCGAAAGGGCATGGATGTCGTCGGGGTTTTTGCGGTGGCCTTTGCGGTGGCTTTTGGTGGCGGAACTTTGCGAGATCTGTTTCTTGATCGCACTCCGCTGTTCTGGATCGGGAATCCTCATTATCCAGCTATCACCCTCGGGATCGCAATTCTCTCCGGAGTGATCCTGCGCTTCATTCGCCACATTCGCCCACTGTTGCTTGTGCCAGACGCCGTGGGCATGGCGCTCTTTACACTTACGGGAACTGGATTCGCGATGGAGGCTGGAGTCCATCCTTGCATTGCCTCCCTGCTGGGAGTGATCACGGGAACCTTCGGCGGAGTCCTCGGTGACATAATCTGCAACGAGGTGCCGACACTCTTCCGCCCAAGTCCTTTGAATGCGACCTGCGCTTTCGCTGGGGCCTGGGTTTACTGGGGAATGCTGGAATGGGGCGGCTTCGCCGAAAGCTATGCGCTCCTCGGGGGATTGTTTGTGATCGTTGCCACTCGCCTTGCAGCTGTGAAGTGGAACTGGTGCTTCTCCGGCATACGAGATCCGGGAGGGTCGTCCGGGCCGTAACCTGCGACATGAAGGTCGACGATCCTCAGATCAATCAAATCATTCGCCTCGCGTGGGAGGACCGAACTACCTTTGAGGAGATAAAAAAACGCACAGGATATTCCGAAGCGGATGTGATCAAGGTGATGAGGCGTCACCTCAAACCATCGAGCTTTCGCCGTTGGCGAAAGCGGGTCAATGGACGGATCACGAAGCACCGAAAGCGCTTCGAGAAAGAGGTTCTGAGAAGGTCAGATGACGACCTCACACATTGAATCGGAATTCGACGACATCGCCGTCGTTCATCACGTAATCCTTGCCTTCGATCCGCAGCTTCCCAGCCTCGCGGGCTTTCGCGGTGGAGCCGAGTTCGACGAGGTCGTCGTAGTGAACGATTTCTGCAGCGATGAAACCTCGCTCGAAATCTCCGTGAATCACGCCAGCGGCCTGGGGTGCCTTGTCACCGGCGCGGATTGTCCAGGCGCGGGTTTCTTTTTCGCCTGTGGTCAGATAGGTCTGCAGACCGAGAAGATGATAAACGGATTTGATGAGTGCTGAGACGCCGGAATCACTTACGCCCATGTCGGCGAGAAATTCGGCAGCCTCCTCAGGCTCGAGGTCGACCATTTCCTCTTCAATGCGTGCGGAGATAACGATGGCCTCCGCGCCAAAAGTTGAAGCTGCGTAGTTCCTCACTTGTTTCACCATAGGGTGCGCATCCGGATTGGCGAGAGCATCAGCAAGTTCATCCTCGGAGACGTTGCAGGCAAAGATGGTCTTCTTGGCGGAGAGAAGAAAGAACTCTTTCTCCATCAGTTTGCGCTCGTCATCGGTGAGGTCCGCAGTCAGGGCCGGTTTGCCGTCATCGAGGTGAGGCAACAGTTTTTCGGCAAGCTCGAATTCTCTTTTTGCCTCCTTGTCTCCCCCCTTAGCCTTCTTGCCCCGGGATTCCTTGCGCTTCTCGAGCATGGCCATGTCAGCGAGGATCAGCTCGGAGTTAATGATCTCGATGTCGCGGAGCGGATCGACTGAGCCCAGCTCGTGAATGATGTCGTCATTTTCAAAACAACGAACTACCTGAACGATCGCATCTACCTCGCGGATGTTGGCGAGGAACTTGTTGCCGAGTCCTGCTCCGTCGGAAGCCCCCTCAACCAGTCCGGCGATGTCGACAAATTCGATTGCTGCCGGAATTAGTTTTTGCGAACCGCTCAGATCGCTCAGGACCTGCAATCTATCGTCGGGAACAGTGACAACGCCCTGGTTGGGGTCGATCGTGCAAAACGGATAGTTCGCCGCCTCCGCATTTCGGGTGCGGGTGACTGCGTTAAAAAGAGTGGATTTACCCACGTTTGGAAGTCCAACAATGCCTGCCTGTAACATGCGCGGACGGTAGCACGAGTTTTCGGGAGTGCTTGGGGAAATTTTGGGCTATGGAAAATGGATCCAAAGGCGTTTCAAGGGAATAGAAATGAGAGAAACGATAGAGCAAATTTTGCTATCAGAAGCATGCCGAAGACTTGTCGAGCCTACTCATCGGAGGAAATGCACTTGCGTTCTACGGGTATCCTAGAAATACGTTGAATATCGATTTTCTGATATCCGTGAACACCCTGCAGAAATGGGAAAGCTTGCTCATGAAATTTGGATATGAGAAGTTCCACGCCACCGGTGCATTTGCGCAATTTAAGGCGGAAGGGGCAGTTCCACTCGACTTGATGATTGTTGATAATTCGACATGGGAAAAGCTGGAGGAGGCGACTGGTGGAAACTTCAATTTGCAGGTTCGCGATTTGGAACTGGCGGGAAGGCATGCTCGCAGATAGATTTCCTCATGGCCGAATTAACTGATCTCGTATCTGCTGCCGACGAATGGCTTCGACTCGATGAAATCCCGGATTATCCGCAGGCATTGAACGGCTTGCAGATTCAGGGAACACGGAAGGTGAAGAAGATTGTCGCAGCGGTCGACGCTTGCTTTCCCGTGATCGATGCAGCCTGTGATGCAGGCGCTGACCTTCTCGTTGTTCATCACGGCCTCTTCTGGCAGGGTGCACAGAAAATTACCGGTCCCGTTTATACAAAGTTGAAGCGCGCACTGGAGCATGGACTCGCAATCTATAGCGCGCACATTCCCCTCGATGTGCACCGTGAATTGGGAAACAACGCCCAACTGATGAAGGCCCTCGGGATTCTTGATGCCGTTCCATTCTTTCCCTGGAAGGGGATCGATTTAGGGCTTTCCGCTAACGTGAATTGGGATCGGGATGAGTTGCTCGCGAAGGTGGGCGAGGCAACCGGAGCTGAAGCGCATATCTGTCCCGGTGGCCCTGACAACGTTAAAAAGATCGGCATTATCACAGGAGGTGCCGGAAGCGAAATTGGAGCAATCGCCGAGACCGGGATCGATACTTTTATCACTGGCGAGGGCCCTCACTGGAGTTATACATCAGCCGAAGAACTTGGGATCAACCTTGTATATGGTGGCCACTACGCGACGGAAACTTTCGGGGTGAAAGCACTCGCATCGAAGTGGTGCGAAGAATTCGCCGATGTTGAGTGGGAGTTTTACGATCACCCAACCGGGCTTTAGTCATGAAAGAACTGTTTCGCGATATTGAATTCACCAAGGTCGGCTACTGGAAATCCATTCTCGAATTTCACGAAATCGAGACCTTCATCAAGAACCGTGATTTATCCAGCCTCGCTGGAGAGGTCGCGATTCTTCCCGAGGTCTGGCCAGCTCTTTGCGTGGTAAATGACGAAGATTACGACCGTGCTTTACAGCTCATGAAAGAGACAGCGGAGCGAGATGCCGAGCAAAGCGAAGTGGAAATCGACTGCTCCGGCTGTGGGGAAAAGAATCCCGGTAATTTTGAATTGTGCTGGTCCTGCGGTGCAGAGATGGGCGAAGGCGAAGCGAGTGAACAGGGGTGAATTGGGCGCCTGACCCTTTGGGTCATCCGTTGAACACTGTTGCTTTGGCAATGGAACTGTGCTCGCTCGGCCTGCACCAACCCCGGAACATGCGTATCGGTTACGCCGTAGAAGTCACTCGCCCCCAATCCAAAAATTTGTAGTAGAGAAAGGTGCATTTGGTCGAGTTTGGAACATTCCTTACATCGGATGTGTCGCCCGGTTTCCATCTTCCCTCCAGGGTTTCCGAATAGGGCTGTGGGAACATTGACGGATTCGAGAACATTGCCGTCTTTCATCCCAGGACCGAAAAGAACGAGGCTGTTATCAAGGAGGAATGATCCCCCTTCATCGATCGAAGCCATTCGATCCAGCATGCGTGCTGTCTGGATGGAAAACCATTCGGTGACTTGCTTGTATTGCGCGATTTTTTCCCTTTTTCGATATCTCATGAATCGGAGGGCATACGAGCGATTCGAACGGCATTTCTATTATAAAAAATCCGGAACGGAGTCCCGTCCGGAGCTGTTACGAGAACATTCGAAAAGCGGCCCTCGACTTGATCCGCAGTGAGAACGGTGCCCATGGATTCGGTGGGTGTTTCAGCCAGTTCCAAGGTGCCGGCGAGTTTTGCCGTCCCCAGAACCTTGAGAACTGGAGCTTCTGAATTTTGGATTCGGAGTCGCGATCCGAGTTGCTCCACGTAATTACCGTGGACAAGCAATTCCGGGATTGGTTCGCCACGTTTGGCAGCAAGATCGACTTTTCCAGAATTATGGAGGCTGCCTTCCACTTTTCCCCGGCCACGGATTGAGGCTCCTTTTTCCACTTCGATCCAGCGGAGGGAAGAGATCGTGCTGTCGTTTAATTGGAGGTCGGCACCTTTCGAGAGACGAAGCTCATTTCTCGCCAGCAGCGTCACCCCTTGATTCACCTGCACTTTCTGATCACCCTTCCCACCACGAATCTGGAGGCCGAGAAAAGAGACGTCCTTATCCACGATCGCAGTAGCTGGCTTCTTCGACTTGGTATTCTCGATCCTTGCGATCCACGAAAGCTGGGGTGCGCCGGAATCCTCCAGGTAAGTTTCTCCTTCGTTTTCGTAGACGTAGTCGGACCAGTTGGCGGCTTTGCTCAGGGATTCTCCATCTTCCCCGATCCACGAATGGTAAGTGTTGGCAAATCCTTTCGGCTCGTCGACCCGCTCCTCGAGGAGGATTTCTTGCAATTCGGCCACCAGTTCGGGATGGGCCTTGGCGATGTTCTCGCTCTCAGAATGATCGGCTTCGAGATCGTACAGCTCCAGCCCCTTTTTCGACTTCACCAGCTTTTGCTCCCCCCGAATGATCGACGCCGACCCTCCCGCTTCATGAATGAGAAAGTCGCGAGGCTTTTTCTCACCTCCACCAGTGAGCAGAGGCGCGAAGGAAACCCCGTCGAGGCCGACCGGTGTTTCCGCCCCGGCCAATTCGCAAAAGGTGGGAAGCAAGTCGGAGATGTCGATGACTTCGTCGAAACTCGAACCGATTTTGAGCTTTGAATTCGCTGTGATTTTCGCCGGCCACCGCATCAGGGTGGGAACTCGAATGCCGCCTTCGTATATGGTCCCCTTGTTGCCGCGCAATCCGCCATTGGTATCGAGTTCCTTGTTGGAAGGGCCGCCCGGGCCGCCGTTGTCAGATTGGAAAATGACGAGGGTATTGTTCGCGACCGAGTCGGAATTGTCGCCGTCCCCATTGGGATCCTCCAGCGCCTTGAGAATATTTCCGAAGTGGCCATCGATGCGGGTCACCATCGCCGCCCACTGCTTGGTTTGATCGGACAGTTTCTGAAATTCCGGATCGTCGACGTAGTCGCGATCCCATTTCGGCAGCTCCATGATTTCATCGAAAGGCGCGTGAGGAACCTGCACTGCGAGAAGGCCAAAAAATGGTGTTCCATCATTGTTGTATTTCGCCGCGTTGGCTCGCACAAAGTCGAGGGCTGCGAAGCAGTAAACGTCGTCGCAATAGGCCGTTTCAGGATAGTCGGAATGATTCTGCAAGGCGGGCTCGTTCGGGTATTGGGCTTTACCGCGGAAGGTGGCCATCGAGTTGGGAATCAGCTCAAGTCCGCCCTTTGCATTGGAAGGAGCGGGCGCACTCCAGAGCGTTGGTTGGAAAAAGGTATGTGCCCTGACGTGGTGCAGTTCTGCGACGACGTGTTGATAGCCATGAGAAGTCGGCAAGGTCTGCACGTTGTCGATTGTGGGGTTTGCCATGTCCTTTGATCCACCGTATCCCCATTTGCCCCAGTAGCCGGTTGCGTAGCCTGCCTTGGAAAGTATGTCACCCATGGTGATATCATCCGTGCGAATTGCCTTTCTGGCATTGTCAGGATCATTTCGATCAGCAAAGGTATGGCCCTGGTGAAAGCCGGTTTGATGCGACGAGCGAGCCGGAGAGCAAACCGTGCATCCATAGGCACGAGTGAAGTTCACACCTTTCGCGGCCAGTTCATCGAGATGGGGCGTTTTCACATAAGGAAGCCCGACCGCCTTTCGCGCGGCTTGTGCATTCGGCCCGAGAGATCCCCAGCCCATGTCGTCGACATAGAAATAGAGGATGTTGGGACGTGCTGGTGAATCGGCATGCGAGAATGCTGTCGCCAATTGGATGCAGAGAAAGAGAAGGAATGTCGTGCGCATGAGTCGGGAGCTGTCTGTTGCTATTTTTCGTCGTCAAAAAAGTCATTTAAAAGCGCCGCGAGGCGAATTCCGCCTTTTTGCAGCCGATCTCGAACGATAGGCAGGGCTTTCGCCCGGTAATCATAGCTGAGCACGGGAGCCTCTACGATATTCAAAAAGTAGCTGCTTCGCTGTGGGCCAAAATCGTAGATCTGATCGCGAATCTGTTTGGCTTCCTTTGCCCAGTCGAGATAGGTCCCCGCAGAGGCGGCGATCCGTTCCTCGTCCGATAAGCGATCGAGAAAGGTCGAAAATTCCGTGTAGCTCAGATTGGTGGATTCGATGATGTCTTCGTCCCAGATGCGGTGCAGGGTTTCTTCCTCTCCAAACCATTCCACCTGGATGCGATTGCCGCCCTGATCTTCCCGCCGCCCGACGTGAAGCGGTTGATGGAGGTCTCCGACGAAGTGGACGAAAAGGGCCAGTACCTCGCGATGAGTGACTTCTTTTTCGTGTTTGGGCTTCAGCCCTGAATTAGCTCTTCCCGCGACTCCAGTGAGGGTGAATGTTTCTGAATCCTGGTCACGCAACATTGCCTCGAGCCTGTCCAGTATCGAAAGGATGTCACCCTCTTCTTCTGGGACACGCTCGTAGTCATCCCAACTTTCTTCGTCATTGATGGAAATGAAATGCCACGGTTTCGCAAAGTCCCAGCTGCCGTCCGAGCGAATTTCATCCGCCCAGGTGGAAATCTCTGCGAGGGTTTCTTCGCCGAGAATTTTCCGCACTCTCGCTAGAGCTTTCGGCGTCAGGTTTCGCTCGGCGATTTCGGCAGTGATGCGGTGACCGTCCTGACCCCAACCAGAGGCAGTTTGGGGCGGATTGAGGGCGGCCAAAACGAAGAGGCAAAGAAAAGGAAGGCGATAGATCATCCAGAGGGGGATTGAGAGTTTTCGGTGAGATGCCCGCAAAGGTAAACAGAGGCAGGTTGCCGTGATTCTTGATGGATAGCGGTAATCGATCAAGATGATTAGCAACCTGATGCAGATAGCATCACGAAATGGAAGGCTCCGCTTCTTTTGCTTTGCGAGTATCATCGGAGAGAGACATGATCCCATTCATGAAACAAAAGCTGGCATTGATCCTTTTCCCGATCGTCCTGCAGAGTTCCTGTTCCGAAAGTCCAGAGCCTGCAAAGAGCAATCCGCATCATTCTGGTGACGCTCCCGAGGGCATGGTGCTAATTCCGGGAGGGCCATACCAGCGCGGAGGCGATGCGGAGGAGAAAGACGGCGAGTCCTATTCGCATCAGTCGTCATTTCCCATTCACGAAGTTCATGTTGATGCCTTCTGGATCGACGAAACCGAAGTTACAAACCGGCAATTCAAAGAATTCGTCGATGCGACCGACCATGTCACTTTCGCTGAGCGACCGCTCCCGGAAGAGCGAGCGCAGCAATTGCGGGAGGAAATGAGAAGAGCACTCGCCCGGCTTGAACTGATGGTTGAGCAGACTGAAGGAGAAACGCGCGAAGAAATTCTCGCTTCGATGGAGAGGATTCGAGAAGCGTCCCGGGAAGCTCCTCTTGCCGGATCCGTCATTTTTGCGGTTCCGGAAGGGAAGCTCTACGATCCGAATGATCTTTCGCAATGGTGGAGGCTGGAGCCCGGAGCGAGCTGGAAAACTCCGGGAGGACCGGGAACAAACCTCAAAGGGCTCGAAGACTATCCGGTAGTGAATGTGACTCACGAAGATGCCGCCGCCTACGCCAAATGGGCCGGTAAGCGTCTGCCGACCGAAGCGGAGTGGGAAAAGGCGGCTCGCGGCGGCCTTAAGCGTCAGCCCTACGTGTGGGGAAGTGAGATGTTTCCTAAGGGGGAGGACGTCTGGATGGCGAATATCTGGCAAGGGGAGTGGCCGCAGGAAAATACAGAGGCGGACGGCTTTTTTACGACCTCACCCGTGAAGAGTTTTCCTCCAAATAAATTCGGCCTCTACGATGTTTCGGGAAATGTCTGGGAGATCGTTTCGGACCTGTATCACAACGAGGCCTACCAGCTTCCCTCTGCCGCCGTTCCGAACACAACCGGACCCACGCCGGAGGAAGTCACGCCATCGGAAGATGGGGTGATTGTTCATGTCACCAAGGGCGGTTCCTTTCTCTGTTCCGATGTTTGGTGCAAAGGCTATCAGCCCGGAGCCCGACAACCCGTCGACAGCGAATCACCATCCAATCATACCGGTTTTCGTTGTGCGATGGATGCGGAAGGATCGGCGTCGCGCTAAGAGGTAAAAATGCATCCTCGACCCATCGAATCCAAGAGGGTTGAATGAAAGACCTAACCCTGTTAACAGATTTCTGATGTCCTGAAAGTCATGAAGAAGCGAATCCTGGTTCCACTCTTTGCCGCTGCCATTGTTGCATCGATCGTCTTTCCCCTGGCCGAGGAAGCATGGGCGGAAATGGATGCTGAAACGTTTCGAGCCTTGGAAAAAGAGGCCCTGCTCTTCACTGATCGCAACTACAGGGTAATCGAGGTTCCCGAGATGTTGCTGGGCAAAACCTTTCTCCATACCAGCATCGAGGGCTATACCATCGAATGCACCACGCCGGGTGATCTCTTTATTCTCACACTCAGCCACAAGCATTCGGCGAATCAGTCTGCTCTGCTGCTCAATCGTGGATTCGAAAAAGTGGAAACCCCCGAGTTTCAATTTTCTCAGGGCGACGTGCATCGCTTCTTTGCCTATCGAAAACGGATGGAGAGCGGGGAAAGGTTTGCGATCCGAAAAACGGCTGTGGCTGTGCTGAGCGAGGAGATCAAGATCAAATTGCTCAGTGTGGGATCACCTGATAAAGCCACTATTGTCGAAACGCCGGAGGAGGCCGCCGCGCGAATTGCGAAGATGGAAAAGGTTGCCGATTATGCGCTTGTGCCGCCGCGGATCAATACCTCGCCGCTTCCGAAATATGGATGCGACAAGCTCGACTACGGCATGACGATTGGTATCGAGCGAACGCCGGGCGGTCGTATCTGGGCCTGCTGGGTCGCAGGCGGTGACAGCCCTGATGCATTCTTCGTCTTGGCCAGTAGCGACGACGACGGGGAAACCTGGTCGGACCCGCGCCTTGTCCTCGATTCTCATGACGAAAGTCTCGGTGAAAGGCGAAGCATCCTCGTTGGCAATCTGTGGACCGATCCCAAAGGGCGACTCTGGCTGTTCTTTGATCAGTCGATGGACATGTTTGACGGCCGTGCCGGTGTCTGGGCGACGATGTGCGCAAATCCTGATGCTGATCAACCTGCATGGTCCGAACCAGAACGCATCTGGCACGGAGTCATGCTCAACAAGCCCACCGTGCTTTCCACGAGAGAATGGATGCTGCCGATCTCGCTCGATCAACGAAGCGGCTTTCGTCAGTTCAAAGGCTGCTTTCGTGAACTTGACCCGCTACGCGGTGCCAATGTTTTTGTTTCCACCGACGAAGGGGAAACGTGGCAACGTCGTGGCGTGGTGCAGTTTCCCGATCCGGACTGGCACGAACACATGATCGTTGAAAGGAATGATGGTTCACTCTGGATGCTGGCACGGACCCGGAGAGGCATCATGGAAAGCACTTCTGTCGACTCTGGAAAAACCTGGAGCGAACCTGTTGAGTCGGCGATCAAACAACCTGTGGCACGGTTTTTCATTCGTCGCCTTCAGTCCGGCAAGCTGTTGCTGGTCAAACACGGTGATCAAATCGATTCGCACGAAGGTCGCGTTCAGCTCAGTGCCTGGCTTTCGGATAATGATGGGGAGTCGTGGGAGGGTGGGCTCGTGCTCGACGGGCGAAAAGGCATTTCCTATCCCGATGGATTTCAGGCGCCAGATGGTTCCATCTGCATTTCTTACGATCGCAATCGCTCCACCGATGGTGAGATCCTGATGGCGCGCTTTACGGAGGAAGATGTGCTTGCGAAAGAATTTCGTGGACCGAGATCAAAGGCCAAAATCCTGATCAGCAAACCGATGGGGCTGGAACGTGCCCGCGGTTTTACTTTTCTCTCCGACGGAAAATCTTTTGATGGTTGGGAGCACAAGGGAAACTGGGTCGTTGATGCGGATGGTGCTTTTTATCGA
>Ga0055584_100002502_pt1 | contig 18138 bp, 15 predicted proteins | sample OSDHelmetaG_FD_58716 | JGI IMG/M metagenome (GOLD analysis project Ga0055584, IMG submission 58716) | Pelagic marine sediment microbial communities from the LTER site Helgoland, North Sea, for post-phytoplankton bloom and carbon turnover... | ecosystem: Environmental > Aquatic > Marine >... | reverse complement strand
TAACGACGGCGTTGAAGTAGGGAACCTAGAGATGACCGATATGCCCAACTTCTACCCAGCCCTCCCTGAGATATTTCTCGCTTGCTCGGCAATGGCCTACATGATGGTCGGCGTTTTCGTCCGCGAGCAAAAAGCTCTCTCGGTTGTGCATGTTCTGTCGCTTGCATCATTGATCATTGTCGGCGTCTTGCTGGTCTCGATGCGTGGAAAGACGATGAGTGGTTTCAATGGCCAATTCGTCAGCGATGACTTCGCCATTTACATGAAACTGCTCGTGCTCCTCGGCTCGTTCGTGACATTGTTAATGAGTCAAAGTTACCTGAAGCGCGAAAACATGGCGCGATTCGAGTATCCGGTCCTCGTCCTATTCGCGACCGTCGGCATGATGATGATGGTCTCGGCGAACGATCTCATCGCGCTCTATTTGGGCTTGGAACTGCAAAGCCTCTCGCTTTACGTTTTAGCCGCGTTTAAGCGCGATACCACGCGTTCTTCGGAAGCCGGCCTGAAGTACTTCGTTCTCGGAGCGTTGTCCTCCTGCATGCTGCTCTACGGCTGTTCGATGATTTACGGCTTTACCGGCACCACCGGATTTGATGACCTCGCGAAAGTTCTCAGCGGTCCCGAGACCGCCTCGGTCGGCCTCATCGTCGGGATCGTGTTTTTGATCGCGGGTCTCGCCTTCAAGGTCTCCGCCGTGCCGTTCCATATGTGGACACCCGATGTCTACGAAGGCGCCCCGACACCGGTGACGGCGTTCTTTGCTTTAGCGCCTAAAATTGCAGCGATCTCGCTCTTCGTGCGTGTGATGGTCGATCCCTTTGGGGACCTGTTGTCGGAGTGGCGGCAAGTTATCGTCTTCATATCGATCGGGTCTATGGTCCTAGGCTCCTTCGCTGCGATCGCGCAGACGAATATTAAACGACTGATGGCCTATAGCTCGATTGGTCATATGGGCTATGCATTGATCGGGTTGGCCGCGGGTGGCACGGGCGGCGTGCAGGCGATCATCCTATATATGACGATTTACCTGGCGATGAACGCCGGGACCTTTGCCTGCATTCTTTGCATGTGCCGCAAAGGTGAGATGGTGGAGGAAATCTCCGATCTCGCGGGTCTCAGTAAATCCAATCCGATGTTGGCGGCCGCTCTGTTGGTTTTCATGTTCTCGATGGCGGGTATCCCGCCGCTCGCCGGATTCTTCGGCAAGTTATATATTTTCCTCGCAGCCATTGAAGCCCAGATGTACACATTGGCGATCATCGGCGTTGTGGCCAGCGTGGTGGGTGCCTTCTATTATTTGCGCATTGTAAAGATCATGTATTTCGACGAGGCGGCGGAACCCTTCGATATGCCGTTGGGCAAAAGCCTGGGCGGCGTCGTCACAATAACAAGCCTCATCACTTTGCTGTTTTTCTTTTTCCTGTCGCCGGTCCTTGACGGAGCGGCGGCGGCGGCGGCGGCACTGATCGCCGGATAAGGCGGTAGTGCGCCCGAAGCGGTGCAATTAAATTGCCATTCACAATTTACGAACGCGATACGGTTGCGTCGACAAATGATGTTGCAAGAGAGCTTGCCGACGGTGGAACCCCCGGATTCACCGCGATCTGGGCGAAGGCGCAGACTTCGGGACGCGGGCGGCGTGGCCGCGAATGGTCATCGCCAGCGGGTAATCTCTATGTCTCGTTATTATTGCGGCCCGGCTGCCCGATTTCGTCAGCAGCGCAACTCTCGCTCGTCGCGGCCCTCGGTCTGGGCGATGCGATATCGGAATTTGTGGACGCCTCACGGGTTCGGAATAAATGGCCAAACGACGTACAGTTGGATGGGAAAAAAGTCGCGGGACTACTTCTAGAATCTTCCGGCGGTGACACCGAAGCGGTTGATTGGGTGATCGTCGGTTGCGGCGTTAACATTGCTGTCCACCCAAATATTCCGGATTATCTAACTACGTCTCTCAACGAAATTGCCGGGCAGGATGTTGGCGCCGAGGCCATGCTTAACGCATTCTTGCGATGCTTTGAAGTCAGATACGATGCTTGGCGTGACAATGGCGCCGAGGCCATAAGGGATTGTTGGCTTGAACGAGCGGTCGGTCTCGGGCAAGAAATCACCGTTCGTCTGCCGACTAAGGAAATTCGCGGGGTGTTCGAGGGGTTAGATGCCTCCGGTGCCCTAATTCTAGCAAAGACGGACGGTACGCGCGAGTTGATCACGGCCGGTGAAGTTTTCGCCGAACAATAGGATAGAACTATGCTGCTTGTCGTTGATTCCGGGAATACCAATACGGTATTCGCCGTTTATGAAGGGGAAGAGTGCCGCGGTGTTTGGCGTTGCGGCAGTAATCCTCGTCGTACGGCAGACGAATATGCGGTGTGGCTCATCGATCTGATGGCGCTTGAAAACTTAGATCGCAATGTGATTACCGACGCGATTGTCAGTAGCGTCGTTCCCGAAGGTAATTTTAACCTGACGACCCTTTGCCAACGATATTTCAAATGCGACCCAATGTTCATTGGGGAGGAGAATTGCGATCTTGGCATTAAAGCTCTCATCGACCGCCCGGATCAGGTTGGCGCCGACCGTCTGGTCAATACAGTGGCCGTGCATGGGCGCTACGATGGAGATTTGATCGTCGTTGATTTCGGCACCGCGACCACGTTTGATGTCGTCGACAAGGAGGGCAATTATTGCGGCGGGGTAATATGCCCCGGAATTAATCTCTCTCTCGATGCGCTCTATATGGCGGCGGCTCAGTTGCCGCGCGTCGATATAAAGGCGACAACCAGCATTATCGGTAAGGCGACAATCCCGGCGATGCAGTCCGGTATTTTTTGGGGATATATCGGCATGATTGAAGGTCTCGTTGATCGCATTCGCAAGGAATACGGGGCCGAAATGATTGTCGTCGCCACTGGTGGTTTGGCGCCGCTTTTCGCGGAAGCGACTGAGGTTATCGATCACGTTTATCCGGATATGACGCTACGTGGACTTGTCGAAGTGCATAAGCGTAATCAACCGCAATGAGCAACTATCTCAACAACGGTACTCCGGGTTCCGACGAATTATTGTTCTTACCGTTGGGGGGCGCCGGCGAGATCGGCATGAACCTTAATCTCTATGGTCATGCGGGGAAGTGGCTCATGGTGGATTTCGGAATTACGTTCGGTGACGATACCACGCCGGGCGTCGATGTTATCACGCCGGACCCGACCTTCATTGCTGAGCGAAAAGATGAGTTGGCCGGCTTGGTGCTCACCCATGCCCATGAAGACCATTTGGGCGCGGTGCCATATCTGTGGCCGCGGATTGAGTGTCCGATTTACGCCACAGCGTTTACCGCGAGTGTGCTGCGGCGAAAACTATCCGAGACAAACTTCGGCGACCGAGTCGAAATCAATGTCATTCCATTGTCGGGACGGTTTTCCGTCGGCCCGTTCGAGTTGGAACTCATCACGCTCACTCATTCGATACCGGAACCGAATGCGGTCGTATTGCGAACGGCCTGCGGATCGGTGATGCATACCGGAGATTGGAAGCTTGATCCGGACCCGGTGGTCGGGCTGACGACGGACGAACAGCGCTTGATAGAGGTCGGTGAGGAGGGTGTCCTCGCGATGGTGTGCGATTCGACCAATGTGTTCGTTCCCGGGACGTCCGGCTCCGAGGGCGACGTACGCGAGACCCTCGAAGCCTTGGTGGCCAAGTGTGAGCGCCGTGTGGTGGTCGCTTGTTTTGCATCGAATGTGGCGCGGTTGGAAACCATCGCTCGTGTCGGTGAAGCGACCGGTCGTAGCGTCGCGCTGGTCGGACGGTCGCTTTGGCGGATTTATGAAGCGGCAAAGGAGAACGGATTTCTTACCGACATCCCGCCCTTCATCACTGAAAAGGACGTCGGCTATATGCCGCCGGACCGCGTCTTGATGATCTGTACGGGAAGTCAGGGAGAGCCTAGAGCCGCATTGCCGCGTATCGCGGGCGGTGAGCATCGAGATGTCGCTTTGGAGACGGGAGATACCGTTATCTTTTCAAGTCGCGTCATTCCCGGGAATGAGATGGCCATCGGGCGACTGCACAACAGGTTGATGTCTAAAGGGGTAGAGGTCGTCACGGCATCGGATGCGGCTATTCATGTCTCCGGGCATCCGGCGCGCGACGAACTCATTCAGATGTACAATTGGATCCGCCCGCAGATCGCTGTACCGGTGCATGGCGAGGCCCGGCATATGATTGCCCATGCGAAACTCGCGCGGGATTGCCAGGTGCCACAACCAATCGTCACGCAGAACGGCTCCATGGTGCGTTTGGCGCCAGGCCGCGCCGAGATCATCGATGAGGTGTTCTCCGACCGCCTGGCCATGGATGGCAATCGTCTTGTCCCCATGGATAGCCAGGCGATTAAAGCGCGGCGTCGGATGACGCATCACGGCACCGCCGTCGCCACGGTCATAATAGATGAGCAGGGTAATTTGACCCACGATCCGGTTGTCACGGTGAACGGCGTCTACGATGAGGATGACGAGGACGAGGTCGAATGTGAAGTCGTTGATGCGGTCATTGCAGCGATCGAAGACATGCGGGCGAAACAACGACAGGATGATGAATTCGTGAGTGAAATGTCGCGGCGAGCCGTACGACGCTGCATTCGCGCGCTCTGTGGTAAGAACCCGCATACTGAAATTCATCTGATCAGAGTTTGAGAGAGGACGTATAGATGATTGGCCGATTAAATCATGTAGCGATTGTGGTGCCGGACTTAGAAGCGGCGTCCGCTTGCTACAAAGAGACGTTAGGGGCAACTATATCTGACCCCCTCGATCTGCCGAGCCATGGCGTCAGGACAATCTTCGTTGAACTCCCGAACACCAAAATTGAATTGCTTCATCCGCTTAGTCAAGAATCTCCGATAGCCAAGTTCCTGGAAAAAAACCCGGGTGGCGGCATGCATCATATCTGTTATGAGGTTGATGATATTTATGCGGCGCGCGACAAACTGGAAGGTGATGGAATGCGCGTACTCGGCGATGGGGAGCCGAGTATAGGGGCGCATGACAAACCGGTCTTGTTTCTACACCCAAAGGATTTTTCCGGTACTTTGATCGAACTCGAGCAGGCGTAAAGGATACCAACACGATGGGCTGGATTTCAGGTACGCTAGTCTACGTCATCACTTGGTGGCTTGTGTTTTTTTGCGTGCTTCCATGGGGCAATCGACCACTCGAAGACCCGGAAGTCGGACACGCGACCAGTGCTCCTGCCAATCCTCGCCTTTGGATGAAGGCAGCAATCACCTCTGGAATAGCCGCGGTAATTTTTGTGGTGATCTGGTTTATAGCCGATGCTGGATTGATTAATTTTAGAATCAATTAAGTCCTTATTTCTATCCCAGTGAGAACTTCTCAAAACAAGGAATTACGAATATGCCAACGGCCGCGAAGGTTCTGATCGATACCCTTGTCGCACATGATATTGATCGTGCGTTCTGCGTTCCGGGTGAGAGTTATCTCTCGGTGATGGATGAGTTGCATGGCGATCCGGTGTTGGATCTGGTCACCTGCCGTCACGAGGGCGGGGCGGCCTGGATGGCTTTGGCGGATGCTAAATTAACGGGGCGGGCAGGGGTCGTCTTCGCGAGCCGCGGGCCGGGGGCGACGAATGCGTCGATTGCGGCGCATTCCGCGGAACAAGGCTCGTTTCCCTTGGTCCTGATGCTGGGACAGGTCAGTACCGGAAAAATAGGCAAACACGCCACCCAGGAAATAAATTACAGCAAAACCTTCTCTGACATGGCGAAATCAGTCGAGGAAGTTGATGTGCCGGACCGGATTGGCGAAATCGTCGCACGCGCTATTCGAATTGCGGAGAGCGGAACCCCGGGTCCGGTTGTGGTCTCCTTGCCGACGGACGTTCTGGCGGCTGCGTCGAAATCAAAAATAGTGTCGCGGCGAAAAGCCGCAACGGTGCGTCCGAACGATAGCGATACCGCCTATGTCGCTGAGCAAATCGCCAAGGCGAAACGCCCGGTTATGATCGTTGGCGGCCGACTTGATTCGGCGGAAGGGCGCCGGGCTTTGCTGGCTGCAAGTGAAGCGTGGGGTATTCCTGTCCTGCCGACGTATGTGCATCAGGACGTCTTCCCGAACGATCATCCGAACTATGGTGGAGAGCTCGGTATCCGCCCGCCCAAAGGTGTCATGGAAACGGCGATGAACGCGGATCTCATCATCGCCGTCGGCACTAAAATGGGCAGTGGCATGGCGACCATGGGGGACCGCATACCGACTGCCGACCAACGGGTTATTCACGTATATCCCGATGAAGGCGCCATCGGACGAAGTTTCGATATTGATCTCGGTATTGTTTCGAATGCGGGGGCGTTCCTGGAAGCGTTGAACGAACAAAATGCGCCCGAAGTAACTTCGGAGCGGCAAGCTTGGCTGGCCAGTGCGCACAAGGGATATACCGACTTCTCTGAAGCGCCGTTGCGGGATTCCGAGGATGGATTGGATTTCGGTCATGTGATCGAAGCGATGAAAACGCATGTCCCCTATGATGCGGTGGTCACCGTCGATGCGGGCAGCTTTTCCAGTTGGTTGCATCACAAGTATCCCTTTAAATCGACACAGAATCTTCTCGGCTCCGAATGCGGGGCGATGGGGATGAGTATTCCGGCGGGGGTTGCCGCGGCCATCCGCCATCCGGAGCGCCGTGTCGTCGCGGTCGTAGGTGATGGCGGTGCCCTGATGTCGGCCTATGAATTGGCAACGGCCATGGCGAGCGGTGTGAAGAACCTTTGTATCGTGATCTCCAACAACAATGCTTACGGCACGATCCGCTTCCACCAGGAGACACATTATCCTGGGCGGCCCCATGCGACAGACCTTGTGAATCCCGATTTCGCTGTTCTGGCACAAGCCTTTGGCGCGAAAGGGTTGGTGATCGAAACGCCGGATCAAGCGGACGCGGTCATGAAAGAAGCAATGAATGCGGATGTGCCGGTCATCGTTGAGGCGCGAACCAGCTTAGAGAATGTGGATGCAAAGAACACGATCTCGGAATTGCGCGCTGTATAGCCTAAGATGACGACCTATTGTGAATCCGCACCCGGGCATCCGTTCCATGGGCCATATCACGATACGGAGTACGGATTTCCGGCCACGGCAGAGCATGTCTTGTTCGAAAGAACTGGTGCTTGAGATTAATCAGGCGGGTCTCTCATGGTTGACGATTCTCAAGAAACGGGAGGGCCTTATTGCGGCCTACGACGGATTCGAGGTCGACAAAGTCGCGGCATATGGCGAGACAGAGAAGGCGCGATTGTTGTCTGATGTGTCAATTATCCGCAATCGCCTCAAGGTTGACGCCGCGATAGAGAATGCCAAACGCATTCAGAGATTACGGGAGAGCCACGGATCTTTTAAGGAATGGCTCGATGCACACCATCCATTAGTCAAACCCGATTGGGTTAAATTGTTTAAAAAGACGTTTAAATTTACCGGCGGGGAGATTACCGGTGAATTCATGATGAGCCTTGGCTATTTGCCTGGGGCCCATCATGACAAATGTCCTGTCCAATCCGCTATTCGGCGCATTTCTCCGCCTTGGACACAGGTTCCTGCCAGGTTCTGGCGAGCTGAATAAGGCAAAAAAAGAGGTAAGAACTGAGTTCTCACCTGTTTAATTTAAAGAATTAGCTCGCAACCTGAGATTTTTGATCTTCTTAAATGAGATCCCCCCTAGGACTTGCAAGCACCCTCCCCAGACTCGGGCCGCACTGTTTTATTGCGTCTATTTTTTTTCAACGTCGCGGAGTTTAGGCGAACTCCTTTTGGACGTCACGCATTTTTCGAGCAAGATTCGAACAAATTTGCCTGTATTGTCAAACACCTAAAGAAAGGCGTATTTTAGCACGAAGGTACTCGCAAAAATTAAATCCGCCGGAATTGCTTTACTCCAGCGCCAGCTTCAATTTGGTCTATCTTGAAGGATCGCTACAGTCTCGGCATTGACATTTCCTCCGAGCCTGCCGCTGATGGAAATTGTTAAGTGTTTTGCTAAACTGAGGGCCATGATGACCAAATTCACAGTGACTATCGGGCTCGCGATGATAATCGTCGGCGGGATCGCGCACGCGGCCGATACGAAGGTGAAAGTCTCCGGGCGCGATTGCAAACGGCTGGTGCAACATCAGGCGAGCTCGGACGTAAATTACAAGCCGGGCGTCGACGTGCGCGGCCGTCGTGTTGCCGGCGCGGACTTGGCTGGTGGTATAAAGTTGAAGCTACCGAAGACTGTTGAGTTCGACATTGCCTTTAATCCGTTGAAGGGAACGGCGGCCACTCGTTTTGGTGAGACTTCTTCCGGCGTCGGAAAGGTAAAATACGACATCGGTAAAAACGCCTTCACGTTCAATGGCGAGCCCATGAACGATAAAGCCGTGGCGGAACTCGCCCGTAAGTGCCGAGCTGCCGGCAAATAGCCAGGTTAGACCCGAATATCAGGGCTATTGATGGACAAGAGACGGCGTCTTTTCTAGATTGACGCAGCCTTCCGTCACGCACACGTTGCGAGGCTCTTCCAACGAGGTCCGAATAATTCATGACTACCGATACAAGCAACGCCGTTCGCCTGTCGCAATTCTTTCTCCCAACCCTGAAAGAGACGCCGCAAGAAGCGCAGATCGTCTCTCACCGTTATATGTTGCGGGCCGGCATGGTCCGGCAGGCGAGCGCCGGTATTTATTCATGGCTGCCGCTCGGTTTTCGCGTCTTGAAGAAGATCGAACAGATTGTCCGTGAAGAGCAAAACCTGAGCGGCGCGCATGAAGTGCTGATGCCGACAATTCAATCCGCGGATTTGTGGCGGCAATCCAAGCGCTACGACGATTACGGCAAGGAAATGCTGCGGATTAAGGATCGTCATGATCGCGACATGTTGTATGGGCCGACCAATGAGGAGCTGATTACCGAAATATTTGCGGCTTCGGTTCGTAGTTATCGCGACCTCCCGTTGAACCTTTATCATATACAGTGGAAGTTCCGGGACGAGGTCCGCCCCCGCTTCGGCGTGATGCGAGGACGTGAATTCTTCATGAAGGATGCATATTCATTCGATCTCGATGCGGAAGCGGGTCGGATTGCTTATAACAAGATGTTCGTCGCTTATCTGCGGACGTTCGCGCGCATGGGCCTGAAAGCGATCCCCATGCGGGCCGAAACCGGTCCCATTGGCGGCGATATGAGCCACGAGTTCATCGTCTTGGCGGAGACCGGTGAGAGCGAGGTTTTTTGCCATCAGGAATTGCTCGAATACGATATTTTGGGCGAAGAAATCGATTTCAAATCGGCCGAGCAAATTCAAGGTTTCGTCGATCGTTGGACGGGGCAATACGCGGCCACGGACGAGATGCACGATAGCGCCCGGTTCGAGGCCGAGGTGTCGGCGGAAAAACGGGTCAGTGCGCGGGGTATCGAAGTCGGCCATATTTTCTTCTTCGGCGATAAATACTCGATACCGTTTGGTGCCCTGGTGACCAACAGCGAAGGGAAAGAGGTCCCGGTGCAGATGGGGTCATACGGGGTCGGGGTCTCACGGCTGGTCGGCGGCGTGATCGAAGCATGCCACGACGATGACGGTATCGTATGGCCGGAATCCGTCGCTCCGTTCAAAGTCGGCTTGATCAACCTGCGCGTCGGTGATGACGCTTGTGATCAGGCTTGCGAGGACATCTTCGCCAAATTGAACGCCGCCGGAACCGAGGTCCTGTATGACGACCGGGACGAGCGTGCCGGGGTGAAATTCTCCGAGATGGATTTGATCGGCCTGCCCTGGCAATTGATCGTCGGACCCAGAGGGGTGAAAGCGGGCGTCGTCGAGCTGAAAAATCGCGCGAGCGGTGAGCGTGAAGAGCTCAGCCTGGATGCCGCCTTGAACCGTATCGCCGGTTAAGGGGATGTTTTCCGCCTTCGAAAGATTGATGGCTTTCCGATATTTACGGGCAAAGCGCCAAGAAGGCTTCATCTCAGTGGTCGCCTGGTTCTCGTTGCTCGGCATCATGCTTGGGGTCGCCACGCTGATCATTGTGATGTCGGTGATGAATGGGTTTCGCGCCGAACTACTTGGCCGGATCCTCGGGCTTAATGGGCATCTCGAAGTTTCAGCAGCGCGCGGAACACTGCGGGGCTACGATGATTTAGCAAAAAAAATTCGAGCGATTAAAGGCGTTGTAAACGCGGCACCTGTCATTGAAGGCCAAGTTTTGCTGTCCGCGAACAAGGTATCTCGAGGTGCCGTCGCGCGCGGGATGAAGGCTGAAGATATACGTGGTAAGCCGCTGTTATTCGAAGGCATTCAACAAGGGAATCTCGATGGGTTCGACGCCGGTTCAGGAGTTTTGATCGGCAGTCGAATGGCGCAACGGTTCCACCTTCGTCTCGGTGATCGATTGACGTTTATTGCACCGCGCGGCACAACAACGGCGTTCGGCACGATGCCGAGAATGAAGGCTTACAAGGTTTCCGGCATCTTCGAAGTCGGGATGTCGGAATACGATTCGAGCTTCGTCTTTATGCCGCTTGCGGCCGCGCAATCGTTCTTCCGTCAGAAGAATGGTGTCTCGCATATCGAAGTTTCGGCGGAACACGCGGATAAGATCGACCACGCGCGCAGTAAGATATTCGAGGTCGGAGGCCCGACCGTTTGGGTGCGAGATTGGCGGCAAGTAAATTCCACATTCTTCACCGCACTCAAGGTTGAGCGGAACGTCATGTTCCTCATTCTAACCCTCATTATCCTCGTCGCCGCCTTCAATATCATCTCGAGCCAGGTTATGTTGGTAAACGACAAGGGTAAGGGAATAGCGATCCTGCGTACGATCGGTGCGACCCGGGGAATGGTGCTGCGTATCTTTTTCGTCACCGGAGCCAGCGTCGGGATAATCGGGACGGTCGCGGGCAGTGTCCTCGGCATCGCGTTTTCGTTGAACATTGAAAGCATTCGCCAGGCTATTCAGAGTCTCGCTGGTGTCGATCTTTTTCAGGCGGAGATCTATTTTCTATCGCAATTACCGGCAAAGGTGGACGCGAACGAGGTGATCCTCGTGATCGGGATGGCGTTGCTGCTGTCTTTCCTTGCTTCGATATATCCGGCATGGCGAGCGGCCCGCCTCGATCCGGTCGAAGTTCTTCGATATGAGTGACATCGTTCTCGAACTGAAAGGGGTCGAGCGCGTCTATCGCCAGGCGGAAGAACGTTTGGACGTCTTGAAGGGCGTGGATATGGCGCTTCATAAGGGAGAATTGGTGGCGCTTGTCGGTCCATCGGGGGCGGGTAAATCGACGCTGCTGCATGTCGCAGGATTGTTGGAATATCCGGACGCGGGTGATGTGCTCATAGATGGTGCGTCTTGCGCCAAGCTTTCCGACGATGCGCGTACCGGTCTGCGACGCACCAAGATCGGATTTATCTATCAATTTCATCATTTGCTTCCGGAATTTTCGGCATTGGAAAACGTGATGATCCCGCAAATGGTTGACGGTGTGCGGCGAAAACAGGCAAGAGCGTCGGCAACCGCATTGATCGAATCCGTAGGGCTGACAGCGCGAGCGACTCACCGGCCGGCCAAGCTGTCCGGCGGCGAACAGCAAAGGGTTGCGATTGCCAGGGCGCTCGCGAATTCCCCGGCCGTTCTCTTGGCGGACGAGCCGACCGGCAATCTCGACACGCATACCGCGGATGGTGTGTTTGGATTGTTGGAGACGCTGGTGCGCCAGAGTGGACTTGGCGGGTTGGTCGCAACGCATAACCTTGATCTGGCAAACAGAATGGACCGCATCCTGAGACTGGAGAACGGAACACTTCATGAAGGTGCGGCGGCCACCTGACGAGGGAGAAGACAATGGCAAACTTTACATTCGATCATGTCCACCTGCGTAGCCCCGATCCGGAAGCGACAGCGGCATTCTATGAGAAAATGTTTGGCGCGGAGATTATCCGGACGGAACAGGGTGGAAAGCCGCGCTTGGATATGAACCTGTGCGGTCAGATGTTTTTTATCGCGCCGGTCGCGCAAGATTCCGATGTGGGAGCACCTCCCGCATCCCCCTATCAAGGATTGGATCACGTCGGTCTGACGGTCGATGGGATAGACAGCGTCGTTGCGGATTTAAAGACCAAAGGCGCCGATTTCACCATGGAGCCGACGACCATTCGGCCGGGTGTGCGGATTGCGTTTCTCAGTGGTCCCGAAGGGGTGGCGATCGAAATTGTCGATCGTAACGCTCAGTAGACAATCCGAATAACTTCGATCTCCTCGACGCCAGCCGGCGTTCGTAGCATGACGACGTCACCTTCACGGGCTTTGTGCAGCGCTCGGGCAATCGGAGATATCCAACTGACCTGACCTTGCTCCGAGCGAGCCTCGTCGACGCCAACGATACGGATGGTATTCTCGTCACCGTCACTGGTCTCATACGTCACGGTGGCGCCGAAAAAGACTTGCTCCAGTCCCATCTGTCGCGCGGGATCGACAATCTCAGTGTTGTCTAACCGCTTCATTAGAAATCTCATCCGACGGTCAATCTCCCGCAGGCGCTTCTTGCCGTAAATATAGTCGCCATTTTCGGAGCGGTCGCCGTTTCCTGCCGCCCAGGAGACGACTTCGACGACCTTAGGACGTTCGACGTTCCGCAATTCACGCAGTTCCGTGACCAATTGCGCATGACCCTCCGGGGTCATGTAATTCTTCGAGCCGAGCGGCAGGGAGTCAGGTGCTTCCGGAAGGTCGTCGTCCTCGTCGCTTTCGGTTTCCTTGGTGAACGCTTTGCTCATCGCACCTAAGCCGGTAGTACTGTTAGTTCCAGTAGTTTATCCGCCATATCCAAATCATCCAAATGCGCGCAAGTCGATACCAATTCCTCATATTGTTCCGCCGGAATTGGCACGCCAGGCGTAATTTCTCGCATTCGATTAACGAGACCGTCGAAGTCAAAGATGAATTCCCGACCCGTCGCTGCTTTCGTGACGCTCCTGCCGTCTTTCAAATGAATTGTGACCTGAGGCCCGAATAGGGTGTGACGGTGCGAGGGCACGATTGTGACGCGGTGCATCAAATCCAATACTTCCGCCGGGTCTTCCTCGCCGAACTTGCGCTCGACACATTTCAATAAGGGGAAAGAGCGCCGCACCACGCCCCAGGCCGCGTAGTAGTGCGGGCTGTCCGGGCGGGGGTCACGGCTGCGCGACGGGAAGGCCGGGCTTGGGTATTCCGTCTCCAGCCAATTAACGACCGATTCAATACGGTCGACATCCTCGTATACGATATCGTGCTCCTCGCAGAGGGATGCCGTCACGTCAACATGCGCGATGTTGAAGCCGGGTGTTGAATAAATGCGATAGAGCGTTTCCAAGAACATCCACTCCCGGCCGAGGTTGGCCGTGATCTTATCGAGGCTCGTCTTATTATCAGCGGTGAAGCTATAACGCAGAATGCCGAGGTTGTTGCCGGTATAAGAATGATAGAAACCAGCTTCCCCTTCCAAAATGGTCTCGCCGCCCGGCGCACCGTGTTTCGACATGGCGATGGCGAGGAGCGCGTTTCGAACCGCGCCACCCTCGCGTAAGGCCCGGCCGCCGCTTCTAATGCCTTCGAGATTGCCACTCGCCAAATTGACGCATTGCGCGATCGCGCCGTGAATTATATTGGCGTCCAGTTTCATGATTTTCGCCGCCGCGACCGCCGCACCGAAAATACCGAAGACCGGCCCGGAATGAAAACCGCGCGACATGACAGTTGGAATAAAGTCGGACGCCATGCGTTCCATGATTTCGTAACCGGCGGCAACTCCGGTCAGGAATTCCTTGCCCGACGCACCCGTAGTCTCCGCCGCGACGAGAGCGGCCGGCAATATTGCGCAACCGGGATGTGTGAGCATACGGAAAGTGTCCCATTTCCCGCCCGCGAAAATGGTCTCCGCGTTGACGAGAGCCGCGCCCGCCTTGGTCAACCGAGCGCCGCTCACAAGACATGTTGCCGCACCGCCACCGCCGGCTTCCTCTTCCTGCATCATCGCTAATGCCTGTTGGGCTTCCGGCATTTTGTGGCCGATCAAGGCGGAGGAGAGCGCTTGTAGCGTCACACCCTTGGCGCGGTCGACCACTTCTGGCGGCAAGTCCTCGAAAGTTAGTCCCTCGACCCAGGCCGATATCGTCCGGCTCATCGATGCCATGCTTCTCTCCAATTCCTTAAAACGGCGTACACCGGAATGGCGGCCCGCCTAAAGCAATATTGTTTGATTGTGGTTCGGGGAAATCCTGTGCCGTCGATCGGTTCTATGAGAGCGAGTCGCGGGTAGCGAAAATCAAATCTGTAAGGATTTTGCCCGGCAACGCTGTATATTGTGTTTCTGTAGCGCCGAACCCGCTATATATTCATGGATATACACCCAGCAACGATGTGACATCATAGCGATATGCCCCACGCCGATTTCGTCCATTTACGCACACATTCCGCTTACTCCTTGTCCGAAGGCGCATTGCGCGTGAAGGATTTGATCGCGCTCTGTCAGCGCCACCGGATGCCGGCGGTGGGTGTCACCGATACCAATAACCTGTTTGGCGCGCTCGAGCTGTCACTTGCTGCCCGTAGCGCCGGAGTGCAACCGATCGTCGGCGTGCAACTCGGTCTGCGGCGAACGGATGCGGGAAACGGCGGCCGCCATATACAAGGTGCGTTCTTACCGCCGGATGAGTTGGTGCTGTTGGCCCAGTCCGAGAAGGGATACGAGAACATCCTTTCATTGGTCAGTCAGGCGTTTCTCGACTCCGATGCAGGCGAGCCAGCGCAAGTCGATATCGAAGACCTCCCAGGACGGAGCGAGGGGATTATCGCGCTGACGGGTGGACCCAACGGGCCTGTCGGACGCCTGATTGCGAATGGCCAAGGCCCTGCCGCCGAGGAAGTGTTGACGCGCCTCGCATCGATTTACGAAAACAGACTCTACGTCGAATTGATGCGCCATAATTTGGAAGTCGAGAATCAGATTGAAGGTGATCTCATCGACCTCGCGTATCGCCATAACATTCCGTTGGTGGCGACCAACCAGGCGTTCTTCGCCGACGAAAGCATGTACGAAGCACATGATGCGCTTTTGTGCATCTCGCAGGGCGTACCGATCTCCAAGCAAGATCGCCGCCGCGCCACGCCGGACCACCGCTTTAAATCGGCGGAGGAAATGCGGGTTCTGTTCGCAGACCTGCCGGAAGCGATCAGCAATACGTTGGTAATCGCGCAACGTTGCGCCTTCATGCCGGATACAAGAGCGCCAATTTTACCAGCCTACCCGCAATTGGACGGCAGAACGGAAGAGCAGGCGCTTCGCGATCTAGCGGAAGAAGGGCTTGAGGTCCGATTGGCCGATCAGGTCTATGGGGACGAGACCGATGAGGCGAAAAGGGAAGAGCTGGCCGCGCCCTATCGAGAGCGGTTCGAATTCGAACTCGGCGTTATCAATCAGATGGGATATCCCGGATATTTTCTGATTGTCGCCGATTTTATTCAATGGGCGCGTCGTCAAGATATTCCCGTGGGGCCCGGACGTGGTTCCGGCGCGGGATCAGTGATTGCCTGGGCACTGACAATTACCGATTTGGACCCGCTGCGATGGGGTTTACTGTTCGAGCGGTTCCTTAACCCGGAACGGGTGTCGATGCCTGATTTCGATATCGATTTCTGCCGGGATGGGCGCGATAAGGTCATCCGCTACGTGCAGAACGAATACGGTCATGATCGCGTCGCGCAAATCATCACCTTCGGTAAGTTGGAAGCGCGAGCGGTGTTGCGGGATGTCGGCCGCGTCTTGGAAATGCCGTACTCACAAGTCGACCGCATATCCAAACTGGTGCCCAATAATCCCGCGAACCCAGTGAAATTGCAGGAAGCCATTGATGGGGAACCAGCACTTCGCGAAATGCAGCGAGAGGATGAGAGCGTCGAGCGCCTGATTAATATGGCGCTGAAGCTGGAAGGTCTGTTCCGACACGCCTCGACGCACGCGGCGGGCGTGGTGATTGGCGATCGGCCTCTGGACCAACTGGTCCCGCTCTACCGCGATCCGCGCTCCGACATGCCAGTGACGCAATTCAACATGAAATACGTTGAGATGGCGGGACTTGTGAAGTTCGACTTCCTCGGTCTCAAGACATTGACTGTTCTCGATAAGGCGGTCGACCTGCTGAAAGACCGCGATGTTGAAATCGACTTAGCGCATATCCCTCTCGACGATAAGAAAACATTCGACATGCTGTGCAAGGGCGACGCGGCGGGCGTGTTCCAGTTGGAAAGTTCCGGCATGCGGGATGTTTTGAGAAAGCTGCGACCTGACCGTTTCGAGGACATTATCGCTGTTGTGGCGCTCTATCGTCCGGGGCCGATGGATAACATTCCAAGCTATATTCGCCGTAAACACGGCGAAGAGGATATCGATTACCTGCACCCGCTGTTGGAAGGCGTGCTGAATGAGACGTACGGCATCGCGATCTATCAGGAACAGGTGATGGAGATCGCGCGTGTATTGTCGGGCTATTCGCTTGGTGGTGCTGATTTGTTACGCCGAGCGATGGGTAAGAAAATTCGGGCCGAGATGGAGGCTCAACGCAAAAACTTCATCGACGGCGCTGTGGAGAACGGCGTTCATAAAGGAACAGCGGCGGATATCTTCGTTCAAGTCGAGAAATTCGCCGGTTATGGATTCAACAAATCCCATGCGGCTGCCTATGCGCTTGTGGCGTATCAAACCGCCTATCTGAAAGCAAATTATCCAGTTGAATTTCTCGCTGCATCGATGACATTGGATGCTGGCAACACGGATAAACTGGGACTCTTTAGGGTCGAGCTGGAACGCCAAAAAATTCAACTTCTGCCCCCGGACGTCCAAAAATCGGACGTCTATTTCTCTGTCGAGACATTGGACGAAGGTGAAACCGCCGTTCGATATGCACTGGCGGCCGTCAAAAACGTCGGCGCCGCGGCGATGGAATCACTGGTCAACGAGCGCAAGGAGAATGGTGCCTTCAAGGACCTATACGAATTCGCCGAGCGGCTTGACGCGCAGGTCATGAACAAACGCCAAATCGAAAACTTGGCCCGCGCCGGTGCCTTCGACACTGTAGTGCCCAACCGCCGACAGGTATTCGAGGCGGTAGAGATGCTGACCCGTCATACCCACGCCATGCAGAACGAGCGGGAAAGCAATCAGGTCAATCTGTTTGGCGACGGTTTTGGCGATCAAGCGAAACCACCGTTGCCGGATATCGACGACTGGTCGACGGAGGAGCGTCTCCATCAAGAACACGACGCCATTGGGTTCTATCTCTCCGCCCACCCATTGGAATCCTATCGCCAGACACTGAACCGATTAGGAGTGGTGGATTGGACCGACGTTCAGGCTGGTCGGGTGCGGGGAGGGCGTGTGACCATGGCGGGCATCGTCTCCGCCCGAAAATTCGTGAATTCGGCTCGCGGTGGGCGGTTGGCATTTGCGCAAATGTCGGATGCCAGCGGGTCCTATGAAATGATGGTTTTCTCCGAATTGCTCTTCAAAAGCCGCGATCTCTTGGAATCTGGGACACCATTACTCGTTTCGGTCGATGTACAAAAGAAAGGCGATGACGACATTCGCCTATCCGCAAACTCGATCCAAGCCTTGGATGAAGCCGCTATGGAAGCGGTCGCTGGCCTGAAGATATTCCTGCGGGATGTGGAGGCCTTGCAAAGTCTTTCCGGCGTCATGCACGAGCACGGTGTTCGGGGTAGAGGACGCGTCAGTTTGGTCCTCGATCGTGACTTGCGGGAAATTGAGATGGACCTGCCGCAGGGCTATCAGATTTCCGCGCCGATGCGCTCGGCGATCAAGTCCATTTCGGGCGTCGTTGACGTCATTGATTTATAGCGGCAATCGTTACTCAAACCCTTGCAATCATACTGATCTGAGATTATACCCCGCGCACTAACTTCACACGTGGGCTCGCGGACCGCTTCACATATCAAGTGCGTTCGCTCCGGTGTCGGCAACGACCAAAGCTCGCGGAGGATTAACCGGAAAAGGAAATTATCATGGCGATGCCATCTTTTACGATGCGTCA
>Ga0055584_100002501_pt1 | contig 18153 bp, 17 predicted proteins | sample OSDHelmetaG_FD_58716 | JGI IMG/M metagenome (GOLD analysis project Ga0055584, IMG submission 58716) | Pelagic marine sediment microbial communities from the LTER site Helgoland, North Sea, for post-phytoplankton bloom and carbon turnover... | ecosystem: Environmental > Aquatic > Marine >... | reverse complement strand
TCCGCCTCTGAGTGAATCTGGCAGGTGATACCGTCCGCATCGGGACGAAATTCACCCAGTGAAGTGTTGCGCTCGACCTCGACGCCCTGTTCGCGGAGCCGTTCGATCAGGGTGGCCTCGGTCGCGGATTGCGGAAGAAGCAAGCCGGTCGGGATCGGCGAACTCGGTTCGTTCAGGACGATTCTGCCGATGGTTTCTTCAGCCGTCTGGAGGATGGCCCCCTGCAGGATCTGGGCATCCTTATGTTGCTGGAACCGTTCATGGGGAAGGCTGCTGTCGAGGGTCTCCAGTGTCCGTTGCCAGACGACGAGAGCCTTCGATAAGGAAGTCGGTCCCGCTTGCGCATCGATGATGCGCACCTCGCATCCATGCCAGAGAAGCCGGTGGGCTGCGGCGAGCCCTACCGGCCCCGCACCCACTACAAGAATTGGTTCCATCGTTGGCATTGCCAGGCTCTGTCCTTTGCAACCGGTTCGCGTTGCGATCACAGCGGCTTTCAAGAGAGACATTTCTAGTCTCGCGGAGGCACCTCGAGGTGTTGCTTTGAAGCATCGACATAGCGAGCGAGGATGCCCAGCCATTCGGATGTTTCCATAATCTGGAGAATCGAGGAGTTGACGTCGCGGCGCAATGGGCTGTGACGCGGGAACCCGAAGGCATAGAATCCGGGATCAAAAGTTTGCGGCAAGATCGAGAGTTCTCCCGTCCCGTCTCTTTTGACGCCATAGGCCAAAACGGGTTCGTCGTTCACGAAAGTGTCGATTTTACCGGCCTTCACGGCGTCGAGGCCTGCCTCGGTATTCGGGAAAGTGGAATAGAGAATGAAGTTCTGACGCAGATATTCCGCCCCGGTAGAACCGGCAAGTGCTCCTACGCGGACCCGCGAAAGGTCGGCCGGACCCTGAATCCGCGGTGTAAGCTGCGTCACGGTCAGCGCGGATGCCATTGCTCCGGTCAACCCGGCAAGGGCAAACAGGGAGATGAACATCCATACCAGTGCGAGACCTCGCCCCAATGGTGTGATGGGTGATTTGTCGCCGTAGCCAACGGTGGTCATGGTGACCGCTGACCACCAGAAGCCGGCACCGATTCCGTCAGCTGCCGAGCCTCCAAATTGCGCCGGGTTTCGTCGATGCTCGGCTGCCCAGATCAGAACTCCGGTGACGAGCAGAATCAGGAAGAGAAGTCCGGCCGAACGCAGAAAGGATTTGGAAAAAAGCCGATTCAGAAACTCCCACCAGCCGCCCGATTCGCCGGACTTTACGGCCATCGCGAGGCCGGTGCCAAAGAAAGGATACGAGAACTCGATGATTTGGTTGCGCTGGGCGGTCATTCCGATGGCGGCTACGGCGATCTGGACTTTATCTTGGCGAGTCGACTCGATCAATTTCTCGAGTTCGAGTTCGTGGATCTCGAATTCGAGATTCAGATCTTCGGCGATCGCACGCCATAGGTCGATGCTGATCCCGGTCCAGGTCCCATCGGGAAGCTGGAAGGAAAAGGGCGGGGCGTTCTTGGTCCCGATGCGCAGCTTTTTCGCTTTGCTGTCGGGCTTGGCACTTGTGGCCGCGTCGGTCGTGCCGGAAGCTGGGGGCTCCGGTGCCGCCATCAGATTGGCTGGCGCGAGCAGCAGTGCGAGGGAGAGCAGGGCCACTCCATGGAGAATTCTTTTTATCGGATGGTTCAATTCAAATCCTGTTCGACCGGTGCGGGGCTGCTTTGGCGCAGAGAAAGGGTCAGCATCAGTGTTGCGAGAGCGACCATGACGAGGTTGAGCCGTGCGCCCGGAGGCGTCTGGAGGGTCTCCAATGGTTTCCATAAGCCGATGCCAATTCGTCCAAGGTACTCGATGAGCATCGTCAGGTACATCAGGGGGACCAGTGCCCGATAGCGCAGCAACACGACCAGATAGAGCAGCCCGACCAGCAGTTGCGATAGTCCCCAGAGCGCAAAGATGGTGATCACCGCGCCGGCGGCCGCCGGCGTGTAGCTATCGAGCGGGATGGTGGCGATGGACTGGGCGCCCCCATCCGCGCGAAAGATATGAATCAGGCTGCGGGCAATTGTCACCCCGACCAGCGGGATAAAGGCCAGGAGGGCAAGCTTGTGCCCCTCGTACCGATTGCTCACCTCGCGGGGCAGGAGAAGATTCAACATGGCGGAAGTCTAGGAGATTATGATCATGGGGGCCAACGTTGTCGCCTCGCGTACGGTTTCTGCCTCGAGCATGCTCTTCCCTGATGGCACCGAATTGGCGAGGTGGTAGAGCCAGAGCATGTCCCGAAAAGAGATTTCTTTTTCCGCCAGTGGAGGTACGCAGCTTCGCGGAGTCCTCTACCTTCCCGAACAGGACACGCCGTGCGCCGGGGTTGTCATGGCGCACGGGTTTTCCGCGGTAAAGGAAATGTGTCTCCCGGACCTTGCCGAATTTCTCTCGATCTCGGGCCTGGCTGTTCTGCTTTATGATCATCGGAATCTGGGGGAGAGCGGGGGAGATCCGCGTCAGGAGATCAATCCCTGGGCACAGACCATCGATTATCAGCACGCATTGGCGTGGATGGCGGCTCATCCGCAGGTCGATTCTGGGCGACTGGCGGTTTATGGCAGCAGTTTCAGCGGGGGCGAGGTTTTGGTGCTTGGCTCGGTGGATGCCACGATTCGCGCGGTGGTCGCCAATGCTCCTCTCGCGGGAATGCCCGGCACAGACTATCGCGATACAGCCCATGCCTGGACCAAGATTCGGGATGCCTTGGCCGATCCGGCTCCGGAGGCGCTGTCCAGAAGCGCTCAGGCACCGCCGATGGAATTGGCTGTCGTTGACGATCCCAAGGGCTCGACTCGTCCCGCCTTCCTTCCTCAGGAGGAAGCAGCCGCCTGGTTCCTCCGGCATGGTGGTTCCGTCAAATCGACCTGGCGGAATGAAGTGACGCTAGCCAATGCTTTTGACTGTGACCCTCCGTTTGATCCAGGCCAGTGCATCGCTCATTTGCAGGCTCCTCTGCTGATGGTCGTGGCTACCGAAGACCGGCTTGCCCTGACCTCTGTGGCGCTCGATGCATTTGCGCGAGCCCCCGAGCCCAAACAATTGGAAATGGTCAGCGGCGACCATTTTGTGGCTTACGAGGGCGTAGTGTTCAAGCAGGTCGCCACCGTGGTTCGGGATTTCCTGCACCGGCATCTAGCGGCCAAGTAGCGCACCGACCAAGCCCCGAGGGATACCGGCCATGCCTTCGCGGGCGGTCAGCACCTAGCGGACGATGAGTCCGCGTTTCTTGGGCTGCGAGTTGGCTCCGAAGCGATCGAAGGCCGTCGCGTAGAGCATGTATTTCCCCCGGGGGAATTCATACGTCACGGTTGCCTCGGCACCCGGCGGGCGTCGCGCTTGAAAGACCATCTCGTCGCGAATCAGATCGATGGCGTAAAAGTCTATATGGACCAGCGCATCCTCGTTGTCCCCCGAGCGGGTGGCATCGATCATCACGGTGTAGCTTTCAGTGCCCTTGTTGAGAATTTTTTTCTGCAGAGCGACTTTTGGCACCGGGTTTTGCAGGGCGCTGCAGGCGCCGAATTGAGCTTCCAGAACCCCCTGATCGATCGCGCTGATAATCTGGTCGTGGTCGAAGTCGGCCGCCGATACCCAATTCGAGTCTGTCGGCGTGCTGCCGAGGGCATTCTCGAGGAGGTTACGGTCCAGCTGATCGACGATCGTGTCCCCGTTGAAGTCAGCGGTGCACCCGGGAAGCGTCTGGGTCACAGACTTTTTGCGGAGCGTGCGGTTGGCTGTGGCGGATTGCTCGATGCGGATGGGTTCGGTGGCGAAGACGTCCCTCTTGCAAGCCTCGAAAAAGGGGCGCACCAGGGTGTTATCGGCTGCCTGATTCCAGACGCAATCGCCGGTCACTTTCAGAAAGCGACAATTCTCGAAAGTATTGTTGCTCGAATGGTCGCTGATGCGAAGGGTGCCCACGAACTGGTCATAGTCGAATATATTATTATCGTTGTCGTTTTCCAGCCAATGCTTTTCAGCCTCGCCCCAGAAATTATGGCTGAAGGAATTTTCGTCCGAATCGCGCATCTCCAACCCTTGGCGCCCGCCGGTGCTATGGTTGCCCCGGATCTCGTTGCGATCGGCACCGATGATGTAGATCTGTTCAAATCCGTTGTCGATGAAGGTGTTGTTTTCGATGAGGCTGTTGGTGGATGCGGTGAGGTGGAGCCCTTCGTTCCCATTGTTCTGGACCAGGTTGTCCCGCATGGTGACTCGCAGGGAGTTGGCGATATCGACCCCGTAGCCAGTTCCGTTGGCGTCGGGATCGAACCAACCATTATCCTCGGCAATATTGCTTTCGAGGAGAATATCGTTCGAATTCGCCACGTAGATCCCCCACCAGAAACCGCGCACGGTGCAATTGCGAACGGTGGAGTTCTCGCTGGGTCTCGTGGCTGAGCCAACCTTGATGCCGAAAGCTTCCTTGGCCCTGTCCTGAGGTCCGGTGATCGAGTAACCGGCACAATCGAGCGTCACATCCGAATTGATCCGCAGGCCGATCAATTCGGCCGAGGGGTTGGCAGGGTCACGGGTGCAAGGGCCCAGATCCTCGGTCATGGTGTAGTCCTCGACCACACGATCCCCGCAGGCGCATGGGATCTCGCCCCCGCACTCGGCTTGAGCCATCCGCCCGGCAAAGGACGGATTCGCGAGCAGCAGGAGGACCGGAATCAAAAGGACGCTGGTCCATGACAGAGTTTGGTGACAGCGAGCAGTCATGAAATTGACCCTAAAGGAGTTCCGAAAGGAGTGGAAGCCGCAGCGGCGAGTTGCTTCCGAGTGCGCTGGTGGATTTTAATTTTAGTAAAAACAAACCTTTATAGGGATCGATGGCTTGGCTTGGCACTTGTCATGCCCCAAGGCAGGGCAACCGCAGGGGCATCGGCTCAGTCCAGAGAACGCCAGCAATACCAGGAGCCGATCGAGGCATAAGGGTGCCAGAGGGCCGCGATGGCCTCCATCTCGGGTGGTGGTGGCCGCTCGGCGAGTCCATAGAGTTGTTGCATCGCATTCTGGACGCCCAAATCGCCGCAAGGCAGAATATCGGTCCGTCCGAGAACGAAAATCAGAAACATTTGAGCGGTCCAGACTCCGATTCCCTTCACGCAGGTCAAGGTCTCGATGACTCGGGCATCGGAAAGGTGGCCGAGGCGCGAAAGCTGGAGGCGTCCGTCGGCGGTCCGATCGGAAAGGTCGCGGATATAGCGAAGTTTCTGGGGACTCACCCCGGCACCCCGGATCTCCTCGTCGGTCAACCCCGCGAGTGCTTCCGGGCAGATTCGCCCGCCGGCGGCTGTCGCCAGGCGTCGGCCAATCGTGGCCGCGGCTTGCGTCGAGACTTGTTGGGATAGAATCGATTGCGTGAGCGAGGCAAAGCGATCCCGGCGCACCCGCAGGGTGCAGGGGCCGATCTTTCCGATGACCTCTGCCAAAGTGGGGTCCACGCGCCTTAGATGACGGGCGCCCTCGGCGCATATCTGACGATCGATAGGCATGGCATCGTTTTGACCGATCCGGCGCTCTCTGGCGAGCCGTCATGGTCTTGCTCCGTTGCCCCGGCCGGATCGAGATGCGCCGAGGATCCCTCTGTGGATAGTTTTCCTCAATGCTGATTTACCTTGTTGATAGATTTCCGTGGTTTTCCCACAGGATTTCCACAGGAGGGTAGATTTCTCGCGCACCGCAACCACGCCCGGCCGCTGCGGGCCTTTTAGGCTTCGTGGCGGGGCCGCTCCCCTTGGGCTAAAGCCAGCCTGCTGTCTCGGACTCGAGTGTACGGGGGCCGGGCGAGCGCCTCGCTGGCCAGATCGGCCAGAGTTTCAGCGGAACCGGCCGGGAGCGGAATGAATTTCGACAACCTATCGATTGTGAGCGTGCGCCATGTGGACGCCCCGCACCGCATCACCTCGGCCGCAATCCAGAGCGAACTCGAAGAAACCATGGAACGCCTGGGCATGCCGCCCAATCTGCTCGAATCAGTCGCCGGCATTCGCGAGCGCCGCTATTGGGACGAGGGAGTCCAGCCCAGTGATGCGGCAACTCTGGCGGCCGAAGCGGTTCTGGCCGATTCTGGTCTCGACCGATCCTGTTTGGGGATCATCGTGAACACCTCGGTTTGTCGAGATTACGTCGAGCCATCCACGGCCTGCCTGGTCCATGGAAATCTTGGCTTGCCGGCTACCTGCATGAATATGGATGTGGGCAATGCCTGTCTTGCTTTTCTCAATGGAATGGAAGTCGTCGGCAATATGATCGAACGGGGCCAGATCGATTACGGGATGATTGTGGATGCCGAATCGAGCCGTTTTCTGGTGGAATCGACAATCGAGCGCTTGAGACGACCGGAGACGGACCTCGCGACCTTCCGTGACGAGTTTGCCTCGCTGACCACCGGTTCGGGAGCGGTTGCGATGATTCTGGCTCGCGCGGACCTGGTGCCGGATGGACATCGCTTCCGCGGGACGTTCAGTCTGGCGGCCACCGAGCATAACCGGCTGTGCGTCGGGCAAGTCGAGCGCGGGATCACCGACACCAAGGGCTTGATGGTCGAGGGTGTGGAGTTGTCACGAAAGACTTGGGCTGGCGCCCGCCAGCATCTTGGTTTCGAGGCCTCCGAGGTCGATCAATATTGCCTCCATCAGGTCAGTCAGCGCCATGCCGAGCAGTTGGCGGAGAGTTTGGAATTAGACGTGGCGAAGACACTTCTGATTGTGGATCTGTTCGGCAATATAGGGCCGGCGTCGGTGCCGATCGTGCTGTCGAAAGCACTCGACCTCGGGCGAATTCAAAAAGGTAATCGGATTGTTCTTGCCGGGATCGGTAGCGGTCTGAACTGCACGGTTGGCGAAATCATCTGGTGAGAGAGCCGGCGCACGTCGCACGGTCCCTCTATCCGTTTGCGGGCCGCTACCTTGATCGTCACGGTCTTCGTTATCATTACCTCGATGAAGGAGAGGGCCAGCCCGTGGTCATGGTGCACGGGAATCCGACCTGGTCGTTTTATTTTCGGAATCTGGTGCTGGAGCTGAGGCGCGACCATCGGGTTCTGGTGCCTGACCATATGGGCTGTGGCTACTCCGACAAGCCTGCTGCCGATCGCTATGGCTACCGGCTCGAGGATCGAATCGATGATCTCGAAGCCTTGCTGGATTCGTTGGATCTCCAGGAGCCGGTTACGTTGGTGGCACACGATTGGGGGGGCATGATCGCGATGGGCTGGGCTGCACGCCATCCCGATCAGGTGGGACGAATCGTTTTGATGAATACCGCGGCCTTTCATTTGCCCGACGATATGTCGATGCCGCCTATGTTATCCTTTGTCCGCGATACCCGATTGGCGGCATTTCTGGTCCGACGGGCAAACCTCTTCAGTCGCGGTGCCGGGTGGATTGCTCCCCGCAAGAGACTGTCGCGCGAGGTGCGGAATGCCTACGCCGCGCCTTATAATTCCCCGGAGAATCGTTTGGCGACACTGCGCTTCGTGCAAGATATTCCGCTTCGTCCGGGGGACCCTTCCTACGAGACCGTCAGTCAGGTCGAGCGTGGTCTGGCGCTATTTACCAGCACCCCTGTCTTGCTTCTTTGGGGGGATCAGGATTTTGTTTTCGGGCCCAAGGTGATGGAAGTTTTCGAGAAATATTGGCCTCATGCGGAGGGACACCATTTTCCTCGCGCGGGGCATTATGTTCTGGAGGATGCGGCCGCCGAAATCCCGCCAATCCTGCGCGATTTTCTGGAAAGACACCCCTGACGGGCACCCGACAGTGAACGTCGCCTCGCTAGTTCTCGAACGTGCCCGCCAGGACCCTGCCGCCGTGGCCATCCACTACCCGGTGAGTACCCGGGGTCAGAAGGTTTCCTATGCCGGCGCGACCAACCGGGAACTGGACCGCGAAAGCGATGCAATCGCGCGAGGATTGGCGAAGGCTGGCGTGACCCGGGGCATGCGGACCGCAGTGATGGTGCCGCCCGATCGCAGCTTTTTCGCGCTCATGCTCGGTTTGTTGAAGATGGGTGCGGTGCCGGTGGTGGTCGATCCGGGAATTGGTTTGCGCCGTCTGTCTCGTTGCTTGTCCGAGGCCGAGCCGGAGGCTTTTGTCGGGATTCCCCGTGCGCGTTTGGCTTGTCGCCTGTTCGGTTGGGGTCGCCGCACGATTCGGATCCGGGTGACGGTTGGCCGTCTGGGTACCCCGGGAGAGACGACCCTGGCCGGCCTTTGTCGTGAAGGCCTGTCGGAAGAAGCCTATCCGGTGGCTGATACCAACGGCGATGATCTCGCAGCGATTCTCTTTACCAGCGGCAGCACCGGTGCCCCCAAGGGCGTGCTTTATACGCACCAGAATTTCGCAGCGCAGGTCGAGGCCATCCGTGAACTTGCCGGGCACCCGCAGGGTGAGGTCGATCTGCCAACTTTCCCGCCCTTTGCACTTTTTGATCCTGCATTGGGAATGACCGCGGTCGTCCCGGATATGGACCCGACTCGTCCCGGATCCGTTGACCCACGCCGGATATTCTCTGCAGCAGAGCAATTTTCGGCGACGAATCTTTTTGGTTCGCCTGCGCTCCTCGATACGGTCGGGCGTTATGGAATCGCGCATGGGATGCGATTCTCGACTCTGAGGAGGGTCGTTTCGGCGGGTGCTCCAGTTTCTGCGGCGATCATGGAGCGTTTTCTTCAGGTGCTTCCTGACGGGGCCCGCGTCTTGACGCCTTACGGGGCCACCGAATGTCTTCCCGTATCCTGCATTGGCAGCGATGAGGTTCTGGGAGAGACCGGGGAACTGACCGATCAGGGCGCTGGAGTTTGTGTCGGGCGCCCGGTCCCTTCGGTGGAAGTTCGGATCCTTGCGATCTCCGAGCAGGCCTTTGCCGTTCATGAGTCGAAGCGCGAACTTCCGCAGGGGGAAATCGGTGAGATTATCGTCACGGGCCCTCAGGTCACCCACGGGTATTATCATCGGGACGAAGAGACTCGGGCCGCCAAGATGAAAGATGCCTCGGGCCAGTTGTGGCACCGAATGGGAGATGTTGGCTATTTCGATGCAGACGGTCGGCTCTGGTACTGCGGTCGAAAGGCTGACCGTGTCGAAGCGAGCAATGGAACGATGTTCAGCATCCCCTGCGAGGCCATCTTCGACCGTCATCCTCAGGTGCGCCGGACTGCTCTGGTCGGTGTTCCTGACGGATCAGCATCGCGTCCTGTGCTTTGCGTCGAACTGGAACCCGGGGTGAGGCGATACGAGAGGTCCCGAGTCGTCGAGGAGTTGTTGGCTTTTGGGGCGGGGTATCCTTCTACGCGGGATATCCGTGATATTTTCTTCCACCGAAAATTCCCGGTCGATATTCGTCATAATGCCAAGATCGGCCGTCCGGAACTTCAGCGGTGGGCGACTCGGCAATCGAGCCCGCGTGCGTGGTCCCGAGGCGCTGGAGCATGAAGGCCCTTGTCACTGGCGGTGCGGGATTTCTCGGAGGTGCTCTGGTTCGAGCGTTGGCCGCGCGAGGCGACGAGGTGCGCAGCTACTCGCGGGGCTATCATCCGGAGATCGCGGCGCTCGGCGTGGAGCATATGCGCGGGGATCTGGTCGATGCAAAAGCGCTGTCGAGCGCAGTTGCAGGCTGCGAGATCGTCTTTCACGTTGCTGCTCGGGTCGGAGGTTGGGGATCCGCGGCGGCCTACCATCAGACCAACGTGGTCGGCACCGAGCGGGTGATCGCCGCCTGTCGAGAGCAAGGTGTGGGCCGATTGGTCTACACCAGCACGCCCAGTGTTGTGCATACGGGAGCCGATATCGAAGGTGGCGATGAGTCGCTACCCTATGCAACCCATTTCACGGCGAGCTACCCGCGCACCAAGGCCGAGGCGGAAAAACTTGTGCTCGCCTCCAACGGGCCGGACCTGGCGACCGTGGCGCTGCGACCCCATTTGGTCTGGGGCCCGGGGGATCAACAACTTTTGCCGCGCCTGTTGGCTCGAGCGCGGGCGGGTCGACTGCGACTGGTTGGCGACGGGCAGAAGTTGGTCGATACGACGTATATCGATAATGCCGTCAGCGCTCATCTCGGCGCCGGTGATGCTCTTTCGCCGCAGGCACCCTGCGCGGGACGCGCCTATTTCATCGCTCAAGGTGAACCGATGCCTTCGGCCGAGTTGGTCAACGCTTTTCTCCGCGCGGCCGATCTTCCCCGGGAGACGCGCACAGTGCCCGCTCGATTTGCCTGGTGGGCGGGCGCTGCTGCCGAAGCCTGTTTCCATCTGCTGCGTCGCACTGACGAGCCGCCGCTCACTCGATTTGCGGCAGAACAACTCTCTACTGCGCATTGGTACGATCTGGGTGCTGCCCGACGCGATCTGGGTTACGATCCGGTTGTGTCGATGGAACAAGGCCTCACCCGCCTGCGAGAATCGCTCCTCGCGGAAAGCCGATCTTCGTGAGCGAAGGGCTTGGATTTCCGACGGACCTCCTCGAGCGTCGAGTTCATCTTGTGACGGGAAAGGGCGGGGTCGGCCGCACCACGGTTGCCGCGGCTATGGCGAGGCTTGCCGCGGTCGGCGGCAAGCGCGTTCTGTTGTGCGAGATCGGCGATCCCGACGGCGGCCCATCGTCTGTAGGCGCCTGCTTTGGCAAGCCGGACCTCGGTCCGGACCCCGAGCCTCTCGGTCCGCCGGGACTCTTCGGGTGCCTTGTATGGGCCACTCGTGGTCACGAACTCTTTGCCCATCAGGTGATTCCTGCTGGTCCGTTGATTCGCACGGCATTGCGCTCCGAGACTTTACAAAAATTTGTCGCCGCGGTGCCCTCTCTTTACGAACTCGGCGTCTTCTATCATCTTTTGCGGTTGCTGCAGGAGACTGATGCGCAGGGAGCCCCGGTGCATGAAGTCGTGGTAGCCGATATGCCCGCCACCGGACAGACGCTGGCTCTGACCAGCCTGCCGGAAGTCCTCCTCGATGCGCTCCCCGACGGGCCTATCCCCCGCTATATGCGCGAGGGGCAGGCCTATCTGAATGACCCCGAGAAGTGTCTGGCCTGGGTGGTCACCGTGCCCGAACCGCTGCCGGTCACCGAGGCGATCGAGCTCGTAGATGGTCTGGCGAAGACGCAAGTCACCACCGGCGGTCTCATCCTGAACCGGGTGCCTGTGGATCCTTTCTCGCCCGCGCAACGCGAGGCGCTCAAGCCGCTGCTGGCCGCATATTCGTTGCATGGCACGAGAGCTTTTCATCAGGCCGAGGCCGTCGGGAGGGCTCGTGCGCAAATCACCGAGGCAACATCGGTGCCGGTCGTCGAGGCGCCTCTCCTGCCTCGAGCACAGGGGGCAACCGCCGCAGAAGTCGCCGCTGAGTTGGCGAAAGGTTGGGGCACCTGATGGCGGCGACAGGCGTGCAGGAATTGATTGCCGACAAGCGCGTCGTGGTTGTTTGTGGCGCGGGGGGTGTCGGCAAGACCACAACCTCGGCGTCGTTGGCTTTGGCCGCGGCTCGCTCCGGCCGTCGTGTTCTGGTGATCACGATCGACCCGAGCAAGCGGTTGGCCCAGACGCTGGATGTTTCACCCAATGCGACTGAGCCAACCGAGATTGATCGCGAGCGATTGGATGTGATGGCGGTTCCCGCCTCCGGCAGCCTGTCGGCATGGATGCTTGATCCGCAGGCAGTTTCGGACTCCATGGTCCGCCGCCTGACACCGGATGTCGCCAGCGCGGAACGCCTGCTCGAGAATCGAGTCTACCGGAACATCACCTCGATGATCGCCGGCATGCAGGAATATATGGCCGTCGAGGCTCTGCACGAGTTCGTTCGTAGTGACCGCTACGATCTGATCGTTCTCGATACGCCGCCTTCGCGAGATGCGCTTCGTTTTCTCGATGCCCCGTCGCGCTCGACGGCGTTTCTGGACCGTCGCGTTCTGGGACTTTTCATTCCCGATGCCGAGAGCCGGCTGCGCCGGGCGGCCGCAGGCCTTTTTGAGGGGTTGCTGGATCTGGCGTTTGGCAAACGAGCCCGTGCGGAGATCCAGCAGTTCTTTGTTCTTTTCGAGCAGATCCTGGCGTACCTCGGGAGCAGCCACGAGGAAATGCAATCCTTTTTTGGCGGTCCGGGAATCGCTTTCCTTCTGGTAAGTTCGCCGGCTGCCGAATCGCTGGCGGAGGCAGACTATTTTGCGGCCAAGGCTCACGAGCTGTCCCTGCCGGTCTCTGGTTTCGTTCTCAATCGCAGTCTGGCGGGAACCGTCGAGGATCCGATGCCGACAGCGGACCTCCTGCCAGCCGACGCATCGGCGGATCTCCGCGCTGCGTGGGCGGTCCTGCAGCCGATGGCGCAGGCGGAGGCCTCTCTGGCCTCCGAGCACGTCGCTTTGGCCAGGACCCTCGGGAAGAGATTTCCGCAAGGGTTTGTCATCGCGCTGCCCGATCTGCCGACGGCGGCCTCGGAGCTCCGCGCCCTTCTGGCTCTGGCAGAGTCTCTTGAGGGAAGTCCGGAGGGATCGCTGTAAACTGCGGGCGGGCCCTACTCGATATAGCCCAGTAGGCGAAGTCTTTGACGGGTCTGCGGGTCGGGCTCCTGGGTCTCGCTCGATGGCAGGAGGGGCTCGGCGGGATCGGGATGTCGAGGATCTCGAAGAGAGTCGGGAAGACATCGACCAGGGGGGCGGCCTCGGTGATCCTTGCGGGGGCGATTTTACCCGGCCAGTAAAATGCCAACGGAATCCGCATGACGTCTTCGCGGACCGATACGTGGCCGACATTACGGGAGTTGAACTCCTCGCCGTGGTCCGAGGTCAGGACAATCAGAGTGCGTCGGTCGGGGTCGAGGGTCTTGAGGCGTTTTACAAGGTCCCCGACCAGACGATCGAGGTGGTAGACACCGGCCAGATACAGAAGCTGGAGGCGGCGGAAGTCGGCCTCTGCGATCTCTCGCGACTTGAACTCGATCCACTCCCACTGGGGTATGATCTCGAACATGGTCCGGCGGTCTTCTCCGTAAAGCCCGGGCAGGAGTTCTTCGGGGACCTCCTGGCGTGGTGTGTAGGGGTTGTGGACCTCGTAGGTATGGACGAAGAGAAATAGCGGTGCGAGAGGGGCATAGGCCTCGAAGATCCGGATCGCTTTGTCGAAGGTCCGTCGGGCGTCTCCCGCAAGTTATTCGAGATCGCTGCCGTCGTATTGATCGAATCCCTGAGAGAAACCAAATCGACTGCTGACGTAACCGTTCTCCGTGATGGCCATGGTGAGGTAGCCCTGGTTGGCGAGCACGGGGACCAGCGAGTCGAAGGTAACTTCTTGAACTTTCGTGCGAGAGTTATTGTGCGGATAGAGCCCGGAGAAAAGTGCTGCGTGCGAGGGCAGGGTCCTCCCGGCAGGCGCAAACGCTTGATCATAGGAACGCGACTGGCCGAGGATGCGGTCGATTTCGGGGGTCAGACCCGTAGGGCCGCCGAGCCGGGAGATCGCGCTTGCGGCGAGGGTGTCCAGACTGACCAAAATAATGTTTGGCGGGGAGTCTGCATTGGGAGGGGCGCCCAGAAAGACCAACGAGCCCACGGCGATGAGGCCGGGCCGAGCCGGATCGCCTTCCGGCGCGGATGGCTTCGAGATTCGGATGCTTCTGCCGCCAGAGGGTAGCGTTAATAGAAGGTCCTCCCATTCCGGTGTTTCTCCGAGTCTGATTTTTTCCAGCGTTTCCCAGTTGGTTATCGAGGAGGTCTCCCGTGAGGAAGACGAATCGATTTCGACAAGAAGGTCGAGCCCTGCGGCAGGAGGGCCTGCTTCTGCGCCTGAACGTGGAGCACCCAGTTCGACGACGCTCAAGGCGATGCGCCGGCCACCCTCGGGGATTTGGAGCGTCAGCGAACCCCCGCTGACCAGTACCGTGGCCTGACGAGTTTGTTCTCCGATCGTAACGGGCTTGGTTGGTCCCACCTCCGGGAGCCCCGGAAGGGGAGGATGGCCGGTCAGGCGCCCGATCGCCCCCCGCGGCGACGCCTCAGGTGGGGTGGGCGTGCACTGGGCGAGCAGGCTCAGGGAGGTGAAGAGCATGAGAATCCGCGCGCCGGCAAGTAGACTCGCTCGCCTGCGTGTGCGGGATGGGCTCCCCGAGTTCTCGATAATCAAAAGCAGGTGGCACTAGCTAGAAGAAATCATCGACCCGAGGCAAGCCCTCGTCCTGCTCAATCTGCCTGGCTCCCTCAGGACTGGACGATGGCGCTGACGGTCGTGAGCTGCGGACTGCAGCCGATGCTTTTTTCGCCCACGGTGACGGTTAACTCGCCATCGTGCAGGGTAATATTCCAGGGGTTCTGTTTCTCGATCGTCTCGGCGAGCTCGGCGATGAATGCGGGTGTGAAAACCATCACCCTGATGGCGTCTGCGCGATGAATCTTCTGGCCGCGCCACTCCTTTTGCAGGCCGGTGAGATTCTTGTCGGTAAACACGAGGACCTCTTCGGCATGTTTATGGGCGCGATGAAGTCTCGATGCGGCAGGTGCGCCGACGTCGACCCAGAGACGCAGCTGCCCGCTGTCATCATGGCTCCACAAGGCCGGTTCGTCGGTGTGGTCGAGGCCGCGACCAAATTCGAGGTTCTCGTCGCGAGAAAGCGCTCGGGCCAAAACGCGCACCACGACTCTATCGGCATTTTCCGAGGGGTGCTGAGCGACACGAAACTTGAGGGTCTCGTAGACGTTGTCGTCTATATTGGCCAGCTCCAGATGGAAGCTGCGCACGGTGGCTGAGATCGCGATACTCTGGGTTTAACAGAAAATATATCTGCTCGCCGAGGGCGAAACCTTGAAGGCGGTGGCCTGATTTGACCGTCGGGAAGCGTGTCAGCTATTTCACGAGGCCAATGCTTTCTCTCCCTGCGAGCCATCCATGAAAGTTCTGATCGTCCGCTTCAGCTCGATCGGAGATATCGTGCTCACGACTCCGGTGATTCGTGTTTTGCGTGAGCAACTGCCGAGCGTCGAGATTCATTATCTCACCAAGGCGAAATATCGGGACGTGCTCGCCTATCATCCCTCGATCGATCGGCTCTGGACGATCGACAAAGACGTGGTCGAAGTCGGAGCGGCCTTGCAGGCTGAAGCTTTCGACCATGTGGTTGATTTGCACGCGAACTTTCGCTCCTCGCGGGTACGCTCTTTACTGGATGCCCCCGCAACGACCTTTCGGAAACTGAGTCTCCAGAAGTGGCTTTTTACGACCTTTCATTGGAACCTGCTCCCGGACCTTCACGTTGTGGACCGATACCTGTCGACTCTCGAGGGAATTGGAGTGCGCGCAGATGATCAGGGGTTGGACTATTTCCTGGGTCCCGACGATGTGGTGGCTGCACAGGGGCTGCCCGAGGGGTTTCGTGCCGGGTTCGTTGCAATCGTGATTGGCGGACAGCACCCTGGAAAACTCTACCCGACCGATCGCACGGCCGAGGTGTGTCGTCTGATCGGGTTGCCGGTAATCTTGCTCGGTGGCCCCGAAGATCAGGGTCGGGGGGACCAGATTGTCGAGGCGGCTGGGGCTTCGGTTTATAACGCTTGCGGGCGCTACTCGTTCAATCAATCGGTATCGCTGCTGCAGCAGTCCTCGGTGGTGGTCACCAACGATACAGGCCTGATGCATGCCGCTGCCGCGCTGAAAAAGCGCGTCATCTCGATCTGGGGCGCGACGGTCCCTGAATTCGGCATGTCGCCTTATCGCCCGGGTATCGGGTCGCAGATCCTCGAGCCTTCGTGCGAGTGCCGCCGTCCCTACTCCAAGCTGGGCAACAAGGTGTTCTACAAGCCCGCCTATAATTGCTGGGATGGACTCGAACCCGCCGTGGTGGCGGCCGCTGTTTTGGCAGACTGAGTCATCATCGAAGACTCGTCGTTGTTCGCGCGCGCGTAGGCGTGCACTTTTTCCCAGTCTTTGGCGTAGACGTCGCGAATCTTTTCCAGCAGTCCTTTGGGGACCAGTTCTCCCTGGTCCAGCCAGGAGTCCGGGACGAAGCGGGCCGCGGCCATGATGGAGTAGGAGGTAAGCTGCTGTTTGCGCCACTGGAGGCGTTTCAGGAAAGCATTATTGTACTGCTTCGGGTTGGCTGGAAAAAAGATCTTGCTGACGCTTCGCACCGTCTTGAGCTGCTTTTCCTCGTAGGACGGATGAACGGCATCGAGTGAAATCTGGTTCCGATCGTAGGTGGCCCCGATCGCGGTCGCGAATTGATCGAAGAACGCATAGGGATCCTCGCGCATATTCTCGTAGAAAAGGACCAGGGGTTTTCGGGTGAAGGTATTCTCGATGATGGAGAGCTTGTTGGAGTAGTCGAGATCCGCCTGCTTCCAAAGTCCTTCGTTCTTTTCGATATCGAAAAATTCTTCGAAGGGGATCTGAATTCCATTCTTGGCAAATCGTCGATACTGCGAGGCGATCCATCCATCGTGCCTTCGGAAGACGACGATCGCACGCGTGTCGGGATAGTGGACCGCGAATTTCTCGATCTCTTCCTGTAGCTGCTGGTCGAATTCCCGCGACAGCAAATGTCGTGGCGAGGCATCTCGCGCGATGATTTTAGGGGCTTTGGGGTACCGCGTGCGCTGGACGTAGTGGATGCCGCGGAGTTTGGGAAAGAACTGGTATTGCAAATAAGTGGTGGCAGTCTTTCCCAAGCCGACGTGGAAGAAAACTTCTTTTGCTGAGGACTCTTGTGCCATGTGCAAACCGCCGATCGCGTGAATCGGAAAAGTCCGGAACCTTAGTCATAAACGCTCGGCTTCGCAATCCGTTGTCCTACCCACGGCGGGGGTCTCGGCCCGGTATGGGTTTTTCCCGGGTTTAAATGCAGGTAGGGGGAGGGCATGGCGAAAGCGCGCACACGGCGGACTCTGATGGCCCTCGGTTTTTTGGGCCTGATCTTTTTCGGGGCGGCATGGTGGCTGCTGGGGATCCGACAGGCTCCGGTGCCGAAACTCGGCGGCGCTCTGACGAGCGAGAGTTTGTCGTGGGAATCTCGAGAGCGAACCTATCAGGTCTACCGCCCTTCACGAGTCCTGCGATCGCCGCCGATTGTTTTCGTGTTGCATGGCTCGATGGGTAATGGCGCGATGGCCCGAACGTCCATGGCGCACGATTTCGATCGGCTTGCTGACGAGGAGGGGTTTCTGGTCGTGTACCCGGATGGGTTTGATGATCACTGGAATGGCTGCCGTGTCGCCGGACCCTATGCGGCCAATCAGCTGGATGTGGATGATGTCGGGTTCTTTCGCGCTATCGTTTCACGTCTGGTGACGGAGGATGATGCCGATCCCGCGGCGGTTTTTGCAACCGGAATCTCCAACGGAGGGCATATGGCGATTCGACTGGCGCTGGAGGCCCCCGATCTGGTGCGGGGCGTGGCGCCGATCGTGGCGTCGATGCCAAGTGACGAGAACCTCGGCTGCGAGGACCGGGGCGCAGGCGTCGCGTTTCTTCTGATCAATGGAACCGAAGACCCCATGAATCCGTATGAGGGCGGCGATGTCGCACTTTTCGGATTGGTGGGAAATCGTGGCGGTGTCCGTTCCACGCCCGAGACGATTCAGATGTTTGCCCAACGCGCGGGCTATGCGGGGGAACCCGAGGTTTCGAATCTTCCGGATGCGGATCCTGACGACGGATCGCGGATCGTACAATACCAATGGGCTGAGGAGGGTCGGCCCGAGGTCATATTGCTCGCAATTTTCGGCGGCGGCCATTCGGTGCCTCATCCCGTCCAGCGCGGACCCCGGTTGCTGGGGCGTACGAATACCGACATTCGCACCGCCGAGGTGGTCTGGGACTTCTTTTCGCGTAATCGAACATAGCTCCTGTAAATCGGCTTATTTCTCGATCTTGCGGGCCTTTGAGGAGCGCGATACCGTCCCTCTATGTGCTTCTTGAGGTGCGTGTCGGTCGTATTGGCCCTACTCATCGGGAGCATTCCCGGCTTGGCGTCAGATCGTGTGGATTTTACCACTGACGTCCAGCCGATCCTGGCCCAGAACTGCTACGAGTGTCATGGCGATGCCTCACGCGAAGGCGGGCTGCGTCTGACAAATGCGGAAGACGCATTCAGGCCCGGCGATTTTGGTATCCCGGTGATCAGC
>Ga0055584_100002500_pt1 | contig 18153 bp, 11 predicted proteins | sample OSDHelmetaG_FD_58716 | JGI IMG/M metagenome (GOLD analysis project Ga0055584, IMG submission 58716) | Pelagic marine sediment microbial communities from the LTER site Helgoland, North Sea, for post-phytoplankton bloom and carbon turnover... | ecosystem: Environmental > Aquatic > Marine >... | reverse complement strand
ATATTTGAAGTAGAACTTCAGTCGGCAGTCCTGCCATGTCTTGAGCCGGGAGGCGGACAGGTAGTCCAGTGGTCCGGACGTTCTGTCATAAGCCTGAACCGGCGGGGTCAGAGTAGCCGTGCTCATCGACGGCCTCCTTTCCCGCTCCGGCTTTTGCCGTTCTTCCCGCAGGATTCCAGGAGCTCGGAGATGAGCCCGGAAGCCTGGAGCTTATTGAGCATCCGCACCCCGACGCCGAAGCGATCGAGGGCGGTCTGCTCGACGACGTCCCGGTCGAGGTCGTTCTCGTCGACGAGCTTGAGGATGAACTCCTTCTGCTTGTCGGAGCACGACCAACGATCCGAGTGGCCGTTGTTGCCATTGCCGTTGTTACCGTTCCCGCCATTGAGACGGTGCTGGCCGTTGTGATTCCCGTTGCTGCCATTGGCGGCGTGGGAGGAACCGTTGTTGGAGAGTCCGTATTCATCCCCAGGGACGAAGCCGGTCTCCTGGATCTCACGATCCACTGCATCCTGCAGCAGGGTGTAGATCCGGGCGGCCTCTCCCTGGATGTCTCCAGAGTCGGTCAATTCGGTCTCGACGGAGACGGAGAACTGATGACTGGAGTAGCCGGGGAGGCCAAGTCGTTTGGCGTAATTGCCGATGAGTTTGATTGCCATAGTATTTTGTTAGGTTTGTGATTTGGCCCGGACACGAAAAAGCCCGACCGTTGGGTCGGGCACGTGTGTCGCGGGTAATTGGGTTTGGGTTCTGTCAGTCGACGAGGAATCGCTTCCCCGTCTCCCCGACTTCCTGTCGGGCGCGCTGCATTCCTTCCGTGGGCTCCAGTGCCTCAGCGACAATCTCCCGAAGGAGCTTGGTCATCGGCACTCCGCGAAGCTTCGCCTCGTGGTAGAGCCCCTTGATGAGGTGGGGATGCAGCTCCGGCTGGTAGGAGCGTGGATGGGACATTGTTAGAGCCGAGTTGATTCCTTCCGGGAACGAGCCAGGAAGACCAGCAGGGTGAAAACCGCCGCGGCGATCACGATCGGCCCGAAGAAGTCCCTCAGAATCGTGAAGGATAGTCCGAAGATGGCGACCCACGCGAAGGTGAGGATCAAGGTCATGGGCTTCATGAGTTCAGAGGTCCTGGTTGAGTTCGGGCTCGTCTTCCTCGCGAGACGACCGGAGCTGGAACACCTCGTAGAGCGTGAACGGCAGGAGCGCGAAATAGAGCGCCCAGCCGAACGAATCGAAGATGCTGCCGACGATCCAGGTGAAGAGCACGATGTAGGCGAGCCTGTAGGCGAAACTGCGGATCGTCATGATCGGATGAGTTTGCCGGTTACGACGACAATGGCAGCGCCCAGAAGGGCATAGCCGATGACTTTCAGGCCGTCCCCGACCGGCTGAGTGTCGGTGACGAAGGATGCCTCGGAGGACAGTCCTCCTCCCGAGCACGAAGCCAGGGTGAGAGCGATCCCGGAGAGCGGGATCAGGAGAAGCGCCCGGAGACAACGGCGCCCGTCATGCAGCATCGGCTGGCACGGGTGCGGAGTGTGTTGATGAAGATGTGTCATAGTTTGGATTTGGTTGGGTTAATGATTTCAGAAAACGAAGAAGCCCGCCGCAGCACAGGGCCGAGCGGGCTTTTTCGATGTTGGCGACGTATGGCTACGGAGCCTTCGTCATGTTCTTATGACTCTCTGGGTCGGCGAATTGCAGAGGCTTTCCGACGCTGGACATTGCAAGGAAAGTCGCACTGGATTCCGACCCGCTTCTCTCTTAGTTTTTAGAATCGCCACCTTGCCGCCCACCTTGCCGCTCAATTTCACCTAATTTGTGGATGCGTATTCCCAAAAAGTTACACATCGAGAAGATCGAGGAACTCTTTTCCGAGATATTCTCGAGCCCCGACCCATTCCTTCAGATATCCAACGATCTTCAACTAAGAAGCATCCTATCCACAGCTGCCTATGTGCAGCTAATAACCACATGGATGCGAAATTCCGCTGAAGGAAAGGTGAGGTTAAATGTTAAGACAGAAAATGAGGTGTTATTTCTCCCTAAGGCTCCCGAGACTGTCATTCCACTCCTACTCGCACAATCGATAGAAGTTTTTTCCGGGAAAAACAAACCGATCGCTCTGGAAGTAAAATCCCTGATTAAGGAGGCTCTTCAACATTTCGCTCCAACCGGCGGCACGCCATTCCAGGCCGAGCTATTTTCCGCAGAAAAACCATTGTTCAGTGAGATCCCCTCAAAAGGTCCAAAAGCGCTCCTCCTCGCTTCCGACAGGCATCTTGAGCACGGCACACCAAACTGGTTTTATTCAGGAAACCCCGCACATCCAACTTTACGAAACCCTAGCGATCTCGCCGGTCTCTGCAGTGCTGTACTTTCTTCGATCTCTCGGACCGCGGGCCTCACTTTCGGGACATGGGTGGACGGCTTTTCGGACGATCTTGGAAGCTTGATTTACGAACTGTTCGACAACACGCACAGATGGGCTCGGCACTCACCTGATATGGTGCCGCAAGAATATTTGAGAGGTGCAGTGTTTGATATTCGACATGAATACCCCGGAGCTAAATCACGAATCAAAGATGTAGCGTCTGATATTCCACTAATTAAACCGTTCATCGATTATCACTCCTCGGATAAAAACTATAAACGCCTTGGACTGCTAGAAATTTCAATTTTTGACGGAGGACCTGGGCTGGCTTCGTGGGATTTACATAAAAATGGCAATACGTCACCTACTGTTTCCGAAGAATCTGAAGCTGTAACCCGCTGCTTAAAGAAATGGGGAACGACTAGTGGCCAGCAAGGGAGAGGTCTTGGATTAGACCGTGTACTTCAGATCACGAGCGAGAGAAAAGGGTTTGTTTATATTCGGACTGGGCGTTTACGACTTCATCGAGATTTTGCGAACAATCCTGTTTCGAGAGAAACGGAAGTCGACAATATTGCTCTTCACAATCTTTCCGGACTATTCAGCAATGATGAGTTTCCGGAAGTAGCGGGCACACAAGTTTCTCTCGTTTTGCCATTTAGCTCAGCAGACCAATGAGCAGCTTGTTCTATCACTTCGACGCCCAGATACCTGTCCCCCGCTTCAAAGGCAGGACTACCATTCTATTTACAAGCGCAAAAAAACTAATTCCTCGTACTGCAGCTGAAGAGCTCAAACGGATCTTCGCGGAAGCTTACGCTCCTTCAAATACGATCTTCATCGGGCTCGAAGACTCTATTACCGAGGTATCAGATTTGATCGCAAGCGATGAGCTGAACCACGTCCACATTCCGATCGAACAAAGAAAAACTTCGCACTTCATTTTCAACAAAAAAGGGGAATTGCGCAACACCACCGGCAGCAGAGGCCTTGTATCACAAAAGATCGCATCTGCCCTCCGACGACAGGGGCTTTCAACGATCTTTCGTCGACGCAACGGACTGATGAAATCTGGAGAGTCATATCACTACGTGAAGCCGTCCGGGGGGCATTCGTCAGAGTTTCTTCGACCGGGAAACGTGCTACTTCAGGGGTCTGAGGTCGATTTCATCGCATCTTGGATCCTTAAATATTTCCAGTGCCAGCCGCCCGCTATCTATACTGACACGGCATCAATTACTCCCGTGGCTTATGCTGCCTCAGTGCTTGCCAACCGGCTAGAGATCACAGCAACCTCTCAGACGATTAGCAGTTTCGGATCATACGACGGATTGCGGGAGGGCTCAGAGTTTAGCGTCGAACATTCCGCCCTGGTTTTGATTTCGGCCTCGACGAGCGGCGGCCTCGAAAGGCGGATTCCCGAATGGGGTGGCTCAAAAGAGAATGTTGTTACTCTTTTCTCCATTGCTTCCGAGAATAGCGCGCTTTGTAACCTACAGTATGACGAGGAGCTCAATCCTAATGGGATTCATTCCGTGAAGACGTACACGGCGTATGAATGTCCAATGTGCGCAGCAGGTTCACTTCCTGTCACGATTGCCGGTGACTCATTCCTTCCAGAGACTCCGGAACCTGAACTAAAGCTGCTGAAGCGCACTGATCAACCAAGATGGCAGTCGAGCATCCTAAAAGCCATTGAAGGCAAACACGTTTGCAGTTGCCACACTCCTCCCTACAACGGGGGAGAGCGAGATTATCCGCTCCACCTAGACCTCTCGCCTCTCTGCAAAGGCAATGAGTTTTCCGAACACTTTGAGGTGTCGTTTCTGCGTATTCTTCGATTGGGAGTAGACGTCATCATACATCTCCCAGACCCGGCATCTACTACTCTGGCCAATACCGCTGCAGATAAATATAAGGCTTGGTCCCATTCAGATCCTCACGTACTGCAAGCTGATAGCAACTTGGATGATAAACTTGACGAGATCCACGGAGAGAAAGGCGAACTGTTGGATGTTATCGTGATTGCTTCTTGCGCCGCAGCCGGATTTTCACTTCTTTCTGTCAGTAGATCCCTTAGAAATTGTTCAGGTCACATCGGCTATTTTATTGCTTTGGCTCTCCCTGCCGAACAAGAGGCTTTCAAGCAATTCTCAAGCAATCTCGGACTCCGTAACGACGAGAAGGGAAAGAATCCAGTTGAGGTAGTCTGGAGGGGTTCATTGCCGAAGCTAGGTTTTGGTCAGTCTAGCTCTTGGGAGAAGGAGGCAAAATGGTTAAAGGAGGTCGCAGATTCCCGCTCACTCCCCAAGATTCTCCAAGATAGATCAAACTTATTGAACGACCCATCTAAGCGGAAGAGAGGCTTGATCGGCGATTCCTTTCTTCCTAGTGTTAAAAATAATATCCTGGAATTGGCCAAAAATTTCGCTTTCCACAAATGCGAAGAAAATTCATCTCTCACCCAGGCCGATGTCTTCTTCGTAGTCTGTTCAATGCTACACGAACTTAGGGCCAAGAAAGGAGACGGCGGTTTGCAGCAATCGATGAACAGCCATGCTCTGCTTGACCCGGGAAACTTCGATCGGTTCAACGACAGTGTTCTTCAGGCTGCCCTTCTTAGGTCTGCAACATCCTCTGAACTGGCGTATAACACACACGGGCTTGCGAGCAGAAGAATGGCTGGTTTGATTCAGAGATTGATTGATCGCAGGGCTGATCCGGAGGGAGAAGCGTTGCCTGAGTTCCTTCTCGCAATAGTTACGAGACGGATGACTCTCGCCCAGCCGGAGCTCGAGAAACTCGCGGAAGCACTGGAAGCCGTTTCAAAGGGAGATGAATATCTGGCTACTTTCCAACTTTCGCTTTCCCAAATGCTTGGGGGCGATTGACTCGAGCCGTAGTGATCAGGAGCTTTCCGAGACTCGATTCGCCGTCGGTCAGTCTGTTAACTTCAAAACAGTAAGAAGGTGCTTGGCGCGCGAGCAAGCGACGTAAAAATCGGCAGTTTTGAAGTAGGGCTTGCTGCCGGGATTCGGGATGTCAAAAAGGAGCAATGCATCCGACTCAAGTCCTTTAAACTTCCTGACCGAGGAGAGGAGCACGCCTTCGCCAGCCTTCCACTTCTCAAGGTCGGTGACCAGGGGAATGCCGGAGAGCCTACGGGTCGATCCGAGAGAACTCTTCGTAGTCGAGCCAGCACTGAGGAGGGCGATCTGGTGATACTTGAGTTTCCCTTTTCCTGCCCACTCCTTGAGCTGGGATGCGCATGCCTTCTGTTGTTCGTCTCCAGCAGAGCATACGATCGTTTTTGGCGGCGCTCCTTCTGGAGCTCCCTCACGGGCCTTGATAGGTTGGTCGATAATCTCACTGCAAGCCTGCGTGATCTTTCGGGTGTTTCTGCAGTTACGTGTGAGGGAGTAGGGTTTTCCTACGTCTGGGAGTGCGGGGTTGCTCTCGTGGAAAAGGTTTTGCTTGGGGTCGTAGAAGATATAAAGAGAACCATCGTCCGGGTCTCGGTTGATGAGGTCCACGGCCAACCACCAGTTCTCGTGAAAGTCCTGAGCCTCATCCACGACCACCGCATCGAATCGTTCTTCGTTGGACTCGATCGCAGCCTCCAATAGTTGAGCTGATTCGTTGTCCCAAAATGCTTGTCGTGTCTTTGGGTCAGAGGGCACTGCAAATTCGATGCCCACGGCTTGAGACTCAGGGCGCCTACACCACTCGGAACACAAGGCGTGGAAGCTACGGATGATAATCAGATCTTCGTATTCTTCTGGGAGTTCGCCCCTCAACCATTCCGCCAACGCGCTGTTGTAGCAAAGAAACAGCGTTTGCTTCCCAGTTTCGGCAAAACTTTGCGCCTTCGCCATCGCCAACCGGGTCTTCCCCGAACCGGCTACTCCCTCGATTGCGGCGCGATGATGCCTATCAAGGTTCTCGAGGATCTCCGCCTGCTGCTCGGTGAGGCGAAAGAGGCTCTCCTCCTGTTGTTCGATCTGCCGCCACAGAACCGGAAGGAAGCGGAAGGTTGGACTAAGCCCCTTGAGAATGCCATCAAGGACGTGGGACTCGAGCGCCTGAGGGTTGGAACGCCGTGCCCAATGCCGGAAGACGTTTGTGATACGACTCTTGATGTGTGGGAGGTCTTTCTCGCCGAGAACTACTGTATCGGACGCTCCCGGAGGAAGATATCCGTCGTAATTGCAGTCGGGAAAAACGACAGCCCAGCCAAAGGTGAACCCCGGATTTTCTCCACCAAAGCTCCGTTCCAGAATCTGCTTCTCGAGAGTGTGTGTGTTGCCAGATGCCTGGTCGAAAGGGTCTTTGATTTTTCTTCGACCACCATTAGGGAGCACCCTCTCGTAGCGGTGTTCAGTCGGGTTATAGACGATCTCGCCCCCCTTTACCTCGAGTACAAGGATTCCAGAGTCGGGTGACACAATAACGAAATCCGCCTCCCCTTCCCTGAGCGTTACTTTGTAGTGGTTCCTCTCCGGTCGCAGCCAGGGGTAGCTGTGGTAAATCACCCAACCTCCCGGCAGCTGCTCAACGAGTTCCCTCGCAACGTCCCTTTCGGGCTTGAGCTCGATTTCCTCGACGTCTTGTTTGGGAATAAGTTTGGCCATAGCGTCCTCAAGTTCGCCTATGCGTTCAGCAGCATCGCCAAGGGGCGGAAGGATTCCCACTCATCGACGCTGAGGCGGACCTCCTTGTGCGGGATTCCGGGTTTGAGAGAACGGAGGGTGACCACAAAGTGGGGTTCTTCCGCCCCAACATCGCGATGCCTCTTCCAATGAAGCTTTCCGGCCGCAACCCCGAGATCATCATGGCGGACGACGACCACCGTGCCCTTCGCCGGAACATCGTCTGATTCAGACACTCGCTTAAAGCGGCCAACCGTACCGGCGGGCAAAATGTTACCCAGATTCTCATACGGGTAGGTGACCTCAAACTCTTCGCCCTCGGGCCATATATCACTGATGGAATCAAACTCGCTTGTTGAAGCGCCATCACCAGCTTCTGCAGCGGAATGACCCTCTACATTCACTTCCTGGTGCCCGACGTCGAACCATTCTCCGCGGCGCTCCCTGATACCGCGCGCGGTTTCACGATCGAACAGGTAGCGCCCTACCTTCAAAAAGTGGCGAGCGAGGTCATCCTTGTCATCGATATGGGTGGCAGGGATTTCGACCACTTCGTAGTCTTTCCTGCGTAGCGCTTCGCGGATCTCTACATCCCGCTGCCGAGTTTGCGGGTTGCCGTGAATGTGGTCACTGAGCCCGTCCATGTATATGCACAGCCCCGGTTCTGTTGGGTCGTCAGGGTCTTCGTAGAAAAAATCCGGGAAAGTCTTACCGATCTCCGTGCTGACCATGATCTCCTTCTGCGCTATTGGCTCAGGTAGGCCAGCGGCTAGGATCAAGGCTAGGAGTTGGCGTTCGCGGACATTGGCCGGGATCTCGCCACCCTGCGCCGCCGTCGCTGCACCTTCGGGCGGAATTGGATATCGCTCCGTGAGCTGCGGCTCCATCGCCTCAAGAACTTCGGCTCCCTCATCGCGATTCAGATAACGATGGTAGAAGGAGTTTCTGTAGTTCTGTAGGCAGTCGATGCATGAGCTTTCGCAGGATGAAGGGCAATTTCGAGCCACGTCCAGCGCGTGTGCGTGGATTTCAGTCCAGTGTTCGACCATCTCTTCAAGCAGACCAGAGCCACCGGGCATCGGATCAAAGAGGATCAGATCGTATGTCGTGCGGCTGGGCTCGGTAGTGACCAGAAGCTGGATATCGTCGAGCTCCATCTCAAGAATCGCCGTCGCTGCGATCCGGAGGCACTCTCCTGCCGTATAGGCGTGGTTCCGGCTTGGCAGTTCCTGAAGTTTGAGTGAATCACAGACGGCATCCGCATAGAATCCGAGATGCTCCTCCGGGGGCTGGCCACAATACTTCACCTGATTCTCGCGGAAATTGTCGAGCTCTGCCTGGGACGCATAAGGCGATCGCGAGTTCCCAGACACGAGGCATACGGGATAGCCCAGGAGTCGTTCGTTCACGCGGTCACGGGGGCCGATGTTCACCATTCGCAGGTGCAAGCCTGAGCGGTAGATGACATTGTGACTGCCACAGCGAAAACCCGCGCCGCCCGAGTGCCGCTGCTGCTCGTAGCCCACGGTGGTCACGGGCATCTGAAAGCGGAAGAGCTCAAGGTCAGAGATGCCGCCGTAGTGGGGCATATCAACGTCGCAGATGGGGACGGCACGTAAGTTATCTCCCCCAAGCGCCCCAGGAGCAGCTGCTCCATCGAGGGGTCGCACGGACTCATTATCGAGGTTCACATAAAAAGTGACCGGGTCCTCCGCGCCGAGGTGGAAACGACGAGCGACATAGCGGTCTCCGTGAGCATAAGTGAGGTTACCCGGAACGAACTCCCGGAGAGCCGATGGGAGAGGCCGCCCGAGAACGAAGTCCTTTTTGCCCGTCCCGATACGGCTAGCGAGTGCTGTGCCGAGGATCGATCCCCGGTCGAGTCCGTATCCGGGCAGAAATCCCTCCATAGCGAGGACGGCATAGGTGTAGACGTCGTCCATCCCCTCCGATTCGGATCGAGCACGTGACTGCTCACCTTTGAGCCGCTTCACCAGCTGGTCGCACCGCCTGTAGAAAGCGTCGTCTTCGGAAGTGAGCGTACCCTGCACCCGGCGCGAATCGTCGAGCCGGCGCATCTGACTCAGCGCCCATTGCAGTCTACGCCAAATCCGCTGAATCACCTCGGTAAGAGCGTGCGTCATATCATCGAGGTAGCACCCCAGGTTGTTGACGCTGGTCGCTTCGGCGTCTGCCTCGGGCCAGCCATCTGAGAAAATTCCGATAAGAGTGTCGAGAAGATGCTCGCGGTGTTTGGAGATTAAAGGGGCCAGCGGATCCACCGACAGTGGGGTGGTTCGCACCTCGCCAGCCTCGTTGAACAGATAGCTTGAAATGCGTGGAGGGATACATTCGGCTAAGACATCGCCGATCTCGCTCCTGTCCGAGTCCGACAAATTGCCCCGCTCCCTCATGTCGAATAGCAGCGTAATGGTCGCGGCGTGGACGTGCTTAGAGACAAGCACCTGGTTTTTGAGATTGAAACGCGGCGGGTAGATCGAACCACCAAGCATCTTCATGGGCTCAGTGAAGTATGCTCGATCATGACTCACCGCCCTCGCGTAGGTAACATTGACGGCCATACGGTGGCGCCGCCCTGCTCGCCCTGCTCGCTGGAAGTAGTTCGACGGTTTCGGTGGCACGTTGCGCATTAGCACCGAATCGAGGGCACCGATATCGACACCCATCTCGAGCGTCGGGGTGCATACCAATGTGTTAGTTGCGCCGCCGGGGCTCTTGAACTGCCTTTCCGCCTTGGCCCGATCTTCGGCTGGGATTTGGGCGGTGTGCTCCTGCGGCTGGATCAACTCGTAGTTTTCGTCGAGAACCTGCAAGTCGTAGTCATCCGGGTCCTCCTCCTCAAAAATAACCTCGCCGGAGCAGCGATACGCCATGCAAAGGTTCTTCGGGGTTGGCCTGCTGTGTCCCCTGCGGCAGACCTTGCAGCGGTGAACGCCCCTACTAGACTCGATGACCAGCTTGTCGGCATCGATCTGGTGGGCTCCCTCGAAGCCACGGGCGGCATTTCCCCGGCCGCCTCGGATGATGACCCCTCTCAAGAGATCGATCTCAGTGAGGTAGTCCCAAAGCTCCTTGAGAAAGTCGCGGCAATCGTCGTTATCGAGTCCCCATGCTTTGCAATTCAGCATGGCGGAAGTCGACCCTTGCTGATTCAGCCAGTGTTTAACGCGCCCCTGGCTGTGCTGGGGATTGCGGGCAAGAACAAGACCTGCCGGTACGTTGGGTAGCAGGGGGAGATAATTATCCATCACTTCTCGGTCTCCCTCTGACCACCAACGGGTGAACACCTCGCGTTCGGGGTCGTAGACAGCGATGTTGTTGCGGCGCTCGTGATCGAGGATCCCTGCGATCCCCTCTTTCATCTCCTCTTGTGTGATCGACAACGCATCCGCCCACTTCTTAACGAATGGACTTTCCGCATCGAGCCCCGAGTAAGTCACCGTGATGCGTCCCCAGGGCTCAAGGCCCACCCGCTGTTTCTGGGAGGTAGTAATTTCGCGCAACGCAAGGATGCGAAGGAAGTATCGCCGCTCCTGATCGTGTACCCTTCCGGCGTCCTTTCTAGCCACTTTCCACACCTCGGGGATGATCGCTCTGCTAAGGGCGTCGTCTGCATCAAGTGTCTCATTGAGATAATGGACGATGTCTCCGACAGAGGCCGCGCCTTGTTTGACCCGCGCGTAAATCATCGCCCGGATCCGGTAGCGGCGGGCGTGGTCACGCATCCAGCCTGCCTGGAAAGCCGCCTCCTGGCGGTTATCGGAGAACACCAACAACCGGGGGCGCTCAGAGTGCTGCAACATGTTTTGCGCAATCACATGGACGTCGGAAACTGTGGTCGCACGTACAGGGCGAGCGGGTTCATAGTATCTGCCCGCCGGAGTGCCCCCGGAACTCCGGCAGCAGAGGCAACTGCCAAGTCTTCCTGGGTGACGTTCGCTGGTCTCACAGACAAGCAACTTGATGGGATCCCTATCAGTGCCACAGCCAGCACAGTGGCTTTGACGGGTATTGGAGAGACAACCGCAGAGTCGGCAGAAGTAGATTTCGGCGCTACGCCTCGACGGATCCTCATCGCTGATCAGATGATCAATTAAAACCAGCCGCTTCCCACCACTAACCTCTTCCTCGGCTGGCCATACTGTGCCGTTGCCGTGAGCTTCTCCGCCCTGAAGCCCCTCGGAGCGGTTCTTGAAAGTAAAATCCTTCGCCCAGTGCTCGAAGTAGTGTTGCCCACAAGTCGAGCAGGTCATCACCCGCAGAGCCTTTAGGGGAGCTCCTGCCTCCGGGTCATCTTCGATGCTCTCGGCGTCGAGCCACAGCTTCGGCTCGTTCGAGCCCATCGGAAAGGTAACCCGCGCACCCTCCATTCCCCGAACAAAAGAGTGAATGACCGGTCGGGTGAGCGGACGGTCGCCGGAACGGGAAGCCGAACCGAGGGCGAGCCAGAGCAGGATCTCCGGCTCATCGACCCGGCGGCCGACATGCGGTTCCAACAGGTCTGGCAGTTCGCTTATGGCTTTCGGCTCGTCCAACAATTCTACGAGCTGATAGAGCAGCTCGTTGCGGGAGAGGTGCCCATACAGATCCTGCCGCCAACGCGTTTCGTCAAGCGGCAGCCCAGTCATCCCGGTAAAGAGCGGAGCAATGGCAGGACCGGCATCTTCTTTCTCGATGACCCTGAGCACGTTCTTCAAGTGCTCCCCCACATCACCGGAGAGCGGAGCAGGCACAGAGAGGTCGGCTGGATCCGCCCAGACGTCTGGCTGGTAGCGTTCGCCAACGAGCTCCACGTTGTCGCCGTCGACGCCAAAGAAGCGGGCGACGAAATCACGACCGGCCTGCGCGCTGTCATCCTCGTCCGGATCGACGATGGTGGCGGAAGTGCCAATGCAGACTGTCTCGTCGGTTTTTTTCCCACAAAACGAACGCAGCCGACGGACGAGGCAGGCAGTCTCCGCGCCTTGGGCGCCGGTGAAAGTGTGAATCTCGTCGAAGACGACAAACTCGAGCGGAGCATCGTAGAAGATGCGAATGTCCCGCTGGCGTGTGAGAAGATACTCTAGCTGCTTGACGTTGGTAAGTAGAATGCGTGGCTGGCCACCCGGCTCCTGCATCTGCTCACGGCTTACACGCTCCTCCGGAGGCAACACAGGAAGAGGAGTATCACTCACCTTTTGGCGCTCGAGTTCCGCCTCATAATCAGCGCGGGAGGCGCCGGGATCCAGCCGCACCCCATGCGCATTCTCAGCGCTGTCAGGAGTGGCTCCGGTGTAACGACCAAATGGGATACCTGAGCCGGCGAGGAGTCCGCGCAGTCGTTCGAGTTGGTCGTCCGCAAGGGCGTTCATCGGGTAGACGATCACCGCCACGACGCCAGCAGGAGCCCCCTCGTCGCGCAGTTTCAGGCAGCGGCTGATAATTGGGTAAAGGAAAGTTTCGGTCTTACCACTTCCTGTTCCGGTCGAAACGAGAGTGTGTTTGCCTTCGTGGATCGCGCGAACACCCTGCTCCTGGTGCCCGTATAGGTTTGGGAAATCGACCAGTCGCTGCAAGTGTGGATGGAACACGTCTTGGTTGGCGAGGTCTGCGACGGCTGCACCTTCCTCGAAGGTTTTGCTCAATCCTACGAAAGGTCCCTTGAGGAGCGGTGAGTTGCGCGTCTCGTCGAGGTTCAACAGCGAGCGCATCTGGGCGTATAGACTGTGGTCGGCGAACGGGTAGGCGGTCAGCTGGTATTTGAGGAAGTCGGAGACGACCCGCTCGGTAAAGAGAATGGGATTGAGCATATTGCTAGGTGGTAATTTTGAAGGAGCGATTTTCCCCTTTTAGGAAACTGTTGATGTTGGGTGTTTGCCAGCGACACTCTAGTTTACCTTCCTTCTTAAGTTTCTTAAGCACAGAACTGGCGTGCTGGGGCCGCATGCCGGAATCGATGCAAAAACGGTAAATACCCGCCTCGGTTTTGATTGATTGATCGAGAAGCCCGGTTTCTAACATGTCTTCAAAGACTTCGATTTTCGTGGTGCGTTTCTCAAAGAGATCTAATTGCCGGCTGGCCTCTTCGTCGCTGTGTATGTCGAAATTGGCCTCGCCATTGAGTTCATTCTCCTTCCAGGCCACCTCAAGAAATTTCTCCGCGCCCAAGGGGTGCCCCGTGCCGAATATCAGACCATGCACTCCACTGGGTTTCTTGATCGAGAATGGCATAAAGAAGTATCGCTGCCCTCTCGGAATCAAGCTCCGATAGTGCTCGAGGGCGAGCAGGTGGCCCTTGTGACTCTCTTCGGGTTTCCCCACATCGAGATACTTCGCGATAGCAGGATGATCTCCCATCCGGCCGATCAAACCAGAGGATATAAAAAACATGACGTCCGTAGTAGGGCAGAGGATCAGCTTTCTAATGGCGTCTTCTGTAACGTCTTTGAAGCCAAATTGATCCAAGAACACCAGGCACGCAGTATTCTTCGATTCGAGGATTCGAGACGCCTTCGGGAAGGTATCGCCGAACTTCCCCGGCTGGATGTCGTAATTGACGTTCGGAAGCCTTAGCCCGCTGGAGTCAATGTGCTTCTCAAGCTCCGATATACTGTCTTTATCACCATCGTAGAAGTGAACGTAAGTACTCAATCCTGTGCGAGCGAGGTGGGTAGCTTGAGCCTTGAGCTCCTCGAGGATCAAGAGGGGGCTCCCCGGTGTTCCCTCAATGTCCTGCCCTGGTCCACAGAAAAAATCGAACAGGTGAACTTCCCGCCAATGCAGCTTGTGGCGAGCGACGAACACCGGCAGCCATGAGCGCACGTAAAGCTGGAAGACTGCCAGCTTGGTCAGCGTGCCATCATCAAACGGTTTGTTGTGAAATTCCTTCTTCGCCATTCAGACCAGTTTCCCTCTCTATGCTGACAATGACGCCATGGCTAAGTTCTTGCGCTCCATTCGTTCTCTGTGTTCGGGAACGTCATTGTTTTCAATCTTCGGAAACTCGTCATAAGTGCGTCCGTGGAGTTCGCGACCTGTCCGGCTCTTCTGCACGCCGCCCCACTGCTTGAAGAAAAAAGGTACGTCGGCGCGGCTGCACTGACGATGGATGGACTCTACCCAGCTGAGTTCCATCGGCCGTGCGCCCGGGCCGCTCTCACCGCCGACGATAACCCAGTCGATCCCCCGCAAGCTGAAGCGCCCAAGAGGACCAAGGAGCGGTTCGATCGAGAGGAATTTCACCGCAGCTTCGGTTGCCTGAAGGAGCGGAATGCGGGGGATACCGTGCTCGCGATTCTCGACACTGACACCCCACCAGATGTGATTCGCCGCAGCGGCGGATCTCAGCTTCGTGCGCAGGAGTCGAAGCATCCGGTCCGGACGCTTGGTGAGTATCTGGTAGGTGTGCCAGTTTGCCTGAAGCATGACGGCGGCAACGGTCTCAATGTATTCATCGGACACACCCTCGTGGAAGAGGTCGCTCATGGAGTTGACAAAGATCCTCTTCGGCGATGCCCAGCCAAAAGGCTGGGAGAGTTTCTCCGGGACGAGGCGGAGGTCGAAACCGAACTCGAAGGGGTGCCCAGGGATACCTCGCCAACGCTCGGCGAAGGTCTCTGCGTAGCAGTTCTTGCAGCCGGCGCTAACCTTTGTACACCCGCGAACAGGGTTCCAGGTGGCATCCGTCCACTCGATCTTTGAATGGTCGCTCATCTCTTATTATACTGTTCTAAAGAACATCATCAATAACTATGAATTAGAATAGCTCCCCTTGGATCGGACTCTGGGAAGCTGCTTCGGTCTCGGTCGAGGCGGATTCTTCGGTTTCCTCCTCATCGGGGAGCACGGAGCGGAAGAGAAGATCGAGGTTTTGAGCGTGTCGTTCGCACTCTTCCCAAGACTGGGCAGGGTCTTTCTCCAGCTGCCAGTCGTGGAAGCGGGGCCCGAGGACGGAGGCCACGGGCTGAGGTTCCTTGGCACGATCGTCGTGGCCTAGGCCGTAATCGGCGAGGCGTAGGGTTTCCGGGAGCATCCAGCCATCTCCGTCATTTTGCGCCAGGAAGGCATCCAACCCCATCTCCTGAAGGTCAGCGAAGGCGACTTGGGTAAGGACGGTGTGGCGGAGTTCTGGATGCCGATCTTTCTCCAATCGCCAAAACCCTTTTGGAGGACAACTTGCCGCGAATCTTCGATCCGTAATCACGTTGGTCGGATAGTCGCAGTGATTCATCATCCATCCAAATTCATCCTCCTCAAGGCCATAGGCCGCAGCATTTAGCGCATCAAGAATAACCCGCAGGCGAAGACGTTCATGGTGGGAAAGTGCCCACAGTCTTTGCCATGCGACGCTTGCTTTTTCTGCACCAAGCCACTGACGGGCGAACGACTGGTGGGTCAAGCTCAAGCTAAGGCCAGCAGTTGCGATTGGTTTGATAAGTTCTTCAGATGCGGCGGTTACTGCTTCTGCCATGACGAACCAGTTCAGATTTATTCCTCCGAGACGGGCGCGCAGAGCGAAATCGAATGCGAACGAGTCCATACAACTGACAAGTCCGATGCCGTTTGCCCGCGGCGCAAGAACTGGAACTGCGTTGCCACACGGCAGATCGCTGATGAAGGCTGCAATTCCAGAGCGAGAGTTAGTCGCGGATGCGATGCCCATGACAGCAACCTTTCCATCCGGGTTCACTAGCTCAGGGGGAAGACCATATCTGTCGATCTTCTTTTCGACCAACTTTGCTGCGGCGGCACCCTCCGCGCTCTTTACCGCTTTGAGATATGCTTTGATGAGGGCATCGTTGCGCGAGCTTATCCCCATTGCATACTGCGGCTCGATCCGTTTCTCGTCCCATGAGATATCCCTCCAGACGGCGCTCCGTCCCGTACCAGAAACCCATCCTTTCTCCGAGAAGTCGAACTGGCCGATCATCCGACCTTCGTACAGCGGCAGGGCAATGTCCTCGATGTCTTCGATGTGGATGACGGAAGCGCCATCGCGGGAGAGAATCAACCCGGGGTCGCGGGAGAGAATGTCTATGCTCCGCGGTGCATCGCGCCAGCCTCCGAGGAGCCAGTGACCATACTCGTCCGGATGATAGCCTTTCACCTCCCATCTCGGTAGCGGAGGAAAGAGCCTGGCGTCGCTTGTCATGTGGAACTCCGTTGCATACTTGATCCCCCAGCCCTCCTCAGACTGATCACCAAGGAGGACGCCGTTGGAATACATCTTATCAAGGATGGCGACGTCGTGGGGATCGCGAATCTCGACGATGGCGAGAGAGTAAGGGCTGAGTTTCTCAACAAGTTCGCGGTCGTAGTCGAGGGCGTATTGCTCACCGTTTTCCCAGTCCTCTAGATCGCGGCGCAGGAAGGCGGTTCTTATGGCCACTGTCTCGCCTCCCTTTGTCGCGATGATGGGACAGAATTTAAAGAAAGGATGAATGTCGAATACTTTCCCACCGTCAGATTGCTGATTAAGGAAGCCGAAGAGCCACTCCCAAGAACAGGTGTCGAGGAGGAGTTTTCGCAAGTTTTTCGATCCGTTGTCACTGTAGATGCCAGAAGGCAGGATAAGACCGAGCCGACCGCCCTTTCTAAGTATGGCGTGTGCGAGTTCCGTGAAGAGTTTGTAAGTATTTATGTCTGCCGAGCCCTGTTGGCGGAACGGATGCGCGAGATCAGCGAAACCATGTGAACGATCGCGGTGGCAACGCCAGCGGTCGTGGAGCGCCGCGGTCTTTGCAAACTGCCCCAAAGAAAAGGCGAACTTCTCCTTTTCCTCTCCGTTGGCCCGATACTTGATAAGGGTATCCCCGAATGGTTTGCCCACCCATTTTGTCCAGTTGCCCAGAGCCTTGAGGCGGGCGCAATAGGTGATCCATTCTGTCTCGATGGCCGCGTCCGCATCGAAAAGCTCGCACTGGCGGGCGACCGCATCGGTCTTGCCATAGGTGCGGTAGAGGGGATCCACGTTGGAGAACCACTCTTTTGAGTTTGGCTTCTGGATCTCCCAAGGTGGATTGCCGAGGATGGCGTCGAAGCCGGCGCGTTCGTCGTTGAAGATGTCCGGAAACTCGAGTTCCCAGTGGAAGAAACGGTGTGTCGCACGGAGGGCGCGCACAACACTATTCGCGTCTTCGGAGGGCGAGTAAATTGTGTCTGGAGTGGGCGCGCAATCGAGCTTTTCAGCAGGCCAGAACCACAAAGAGCACCAGAGATCGAAGGCGTGGCGCACCTGGGTGAAGGCGTAGCTCCGCTGCCACTTGCGGTAAGCCTCGCGCTGCAGATGCGGCTGGTTCGGATCAAAAAAGGCGTGCAGCTCCCGGATGGTCGCCACTGCCTGCTCTTGCACGACGTCCGGGGTGTTTCCCTCGGCGACGAAGTCGAACGTGCGCGCGTCAGTGGCCTCCTCGATCCAGGTGATGAGTTTCGCCTTCACCTCGGCCTTCTTGTCCTTGATGGCCTGCGTCCAAAGGTCGCCCGACTGGGTGACATTACCCTTGTTCTTGCCGCTAGTGACCACCTTCTCCCGGTAGTGGTGAACGAACTTGGTGTGCGTCTTGTCACCGCCCTCCCGCTCCCAGGCCATGGCTGGGTAATGCTCGAAACGGTCGAACCAGCAACCAACAAGAGCATTTCCGCAGCGCAGCTTGTGGTCGAGGAAACCGAAGGGCAGATCGCGATCCATCGTCTCGACCCAGAGTGCGAGCTTACCGAGCTCGACTGCGAGAGGGTCGAGGTCGACGCCATAGAGGCAATCCTCGACGACATAGCGTTTGAGATGGGCGCGGAGTCGCGCGTCGTCATCCAGAGCGCGCAGGCGCAGGTTTTCCACCAGCGCGCGCAGGAGCCCAGCTTCCGGGATGGCGGATTCGACAGGGCGGACCACCTCGGCAAGGGAGCCATCTGCACCTCGTTCCTCAACCAGCTCGAGCAGGCCGTGGTAAAAAATGCTGTTGTAGAGGGCATCAGTCAGATACCGCAGGGCGCCAGAGAGGAATGAGCCAGATCCCATGGCCGGATCGCAGACCCGCACTTCGAGGATCTCCTCGGGCTTCTTGGGGATTAGCTCACTGTCGCCGTCTTTCTCGTAGACTAGCGGCTCGAGGGTGCGCCGGATAGTCGGGCCGG
>Ga0055584_100002499_pt1 | contig 18155 bp, 16 predicted proteins | sample OSDHelmetaG_FD_58716 | JGI IMG/M metagenome (GOLD analysis project Ga0055584, IMG submission 58716) | Pelagic marine sediment microbial communities from the LTER site Helgoland, North Sea, for post-phytoplankton bloom and carbon turnover... | ecosystem: Environmental > Aquatic > Marine >... | reverse complement strand
GCTTCTAAAAAATACGGTGTAAAACGTTATCATCAAGTTTCAACTGATGAAGTCTATGGTGATTTACCTTTAGATAGATTAGATTTATTTTTTACAGAAGAAACACCAATTCATACTTCTAGTCCTTATTCTGCTTCAAAGGCATCAGCAGATTTACTAGTTTTAGCTTATTATCGAACATATAATTTGCCTGTAACAATTTCTAGATGTTCAAATAATTATGGTCCCTACCATTTCCCAGAGAAGTTAATTCCACTAATAATATCACGTGCTTTAGCAGATCAAACATTACCAGTATATGGAACTGGTGAAAATGTTAGAGATTGGTTACATGTTTATGATCACTGCTCCGCAATAGATTTAATTATTCATAATGGTAGAGTTGGTCAAGTATATAATATAGGTGGTCATAATGAAAGATCTAATCTTGAGGTTGTAAAGACAATTTTAAGAACTTTAAATAAACCTGAAAGTTTGATTACTTTTGTTAAAGATAGACTTGGTCATGATCTTCGTTATGCTATAGATCCTAGTAAAATTGAAACTGAACTTGGATGGAAGGCAGTATATAATTTTGATAGTGGTATTGAACAAACTATTAAATGGTATTTAGAAAATGAAAATTGGTGGAAAAATATCATTAGTGGTGATTATAGAAATTACTTTGAAAAAATGTATGGTGATCGTTAATGAAGGTTTTAGTTACAGGAGTTAATGGACAACTAGGTTATGATATATGTAAAAGTTTAAAAGAAAATAATATTGATCATTTAGGTATTGATAGAGAAAATTTGGATATTTGTAATCAAACTGCAGTTGAAGCATTTATTGATGAATATCAACCAAGTCACTTAATTCATTGTGCTGCCTATACTGCAGTGGATCTAGCTGAAGACAATCAAGATTTAGCTCATGAAGTCAATGTTATTGGTAGCAAAAATTTAGTCGAGGCATGTATTAAAAATGATACTACAATTGTTTATTTTTCAACTGATTATGTCTTTTCTGGAGATAAGGAAGGATTTTACAATGAAGATGATAAAGTTAATCCTAAATCAGTTTATGGTTTGACTAAGTATTTAGGTGAAGAAGAAGTTAGAAAAAATCCTAAACATTTTATCTGTCGTATTTCATGGGTTTATGGAGTAAATGGTAATAATTTTGTTAAAACAATGCTTAAATTAGGAAAAAATAATTCAGAATTAAGGGTTGTAGCTGATCAAATCGGAACTCCTACCTACACAGTTGATGTAAGTGAAATGGTAATGGAAATGATTAAAAGCGATAAATATGGAACTTATCACTTAACTAATTCAAATACTTGTTCTTGGTATGAATTTGCAGTTAAAATTTTTGAATTAAAAAAAATACCAGTTAAAGTAATACCTATTGCAAGTAGTGAATATAAAACAAAGGCGCAAAGACCTCTGAATTCAAAATTATCAAAAGCTAAGCTTATTAAAGAATTTCATGCTTTACCTAGTTATGAAGATGCTTTAAAAAGATATTTGCACGAGATTAATGTTGATTAATTAATTAGTTAAATTTGAAAGCTACAATATATTTTGTTAGCTTTCAAATTTTTATTTTTAATATCAATCTCAAGCATAGTTGTGCTAATAGCTTGATATTAAATGTTAAATTGGTTAATATAAACATAAGTTTAGAGGTATATTTGCTTAATCTAAAAGGAGGAATTAATTTTGAAAAAAGCTTTTACTTTAATTGAGTTAATTGTTGTAATTGCAATTATCTCCATCTTATCATTAATTTTAATTCCATCAGTAACTTCATATATTGAAAGTGCTAACCAACAGGCTGATATTTCTAACGCTAAATCTTTAGCTTCTACAATTCAAAGTGAATTTGTTTTAAATGAACATTTCAGTGATGATCAAGTTCACTGCTTTAAATATTCTGAATGTGTAGCTGCAGTGATAGTTACCAAAGAGGGAACATCTGTTAAAATGATTTCAAATATCAATACTGAGTCACAAGGCGGTGTGGCTAGTTCTTATACTAGTAGTCCAAAAAGTGATGTTGAAAGGTTGTATAATGTTATAGCAAATCGATTAGCAATTAGTGATTTAACTGTAAAAAGTAAAAAGTATAGTAAAACAATTGGTGGAGATGGCAATGGCTACCGAATTAAATTTTGGGATTATGATAATAATGGTAGCTTAAATGTTACAGTTAGTTATGAGTCTATGGCACAGAAAACAGGATTAAAATTTGATTGTGACAATAATGTAGATGATAATTGTGATTATGCTGTTGAAGATATTAGTAAGATATTACCAGAATAGTATTGATTAAGCTCAAAATTTATAACGATATCGTTATGAGTTATGAGCTTTTTGATTAATTATAATAGGCCATTATTTTAACAGTTATTATAGTATGCTAAAATAAGAAGGGTTTTCATTTTTACTTGCATAAAGATATTTTTATTTGATTTAAAATTAAATTAGTTTACAATGGTTAATGAATTAAAAACTAGTTAAAAAAAGGAATAATATTCTTTTGAAAAAAAGCTAATATAGCAGATGAGAGGTTTGGAAATGAAGAAAATTATTAATTCGAAAAATGCTGCAGATACAATTGCAATTGGAATAAAAATTGGAAACCTTTTAGAAAATAATTCTTGTATTACTTTAAGTGGTGATTTAGGAGCAGGTAAAACTTGTTTTACTAAGGGGATTGCCAAAGCTTTAAATATTGAAAGGAGAGTAACTTCTCCAACCTTCACCATTATGAAAATATACCATGGTGATAAGGATTTGTATCATTTTGATGCCTATCGTTTAGAAGGCTTACATCAAGATTTGGGATTTGAAGAGTATTTTGATGGTGATGGAATAGCAGTTATTGAGTGGTATGAATATATGGCAGATTTTAATTTAGATGAATTTTTAGAAATTCAAATAAAAATTAATGAAGATGATAGTAGAGACTTAATTATCATTCCTCATGGAAAAAAATATGAAAAAATTGTGGAGGAATTAAAATGATATTAGCACTAGATACATCATATAAATATTTATGTATTACATTAATAGAAAATAATGAAATAATTGATGCTATTGATTTAGAATCATTTAAAAAGCAATCAGAATTAATTATGTTGAAATTAGATGAATTATTTAAAAAAAATAATAAGAAACCTCAAGATATTAGTGAGGTTGTAGTTAGTAAGGGACCTGGTTCTTATACTGGAATTAGAATAGCAATGGTTGTTGCTAAAATGATAGCAACTCAATTAAATATTCCATTAAAAACTATTTCGACTTTAAAATTATATGCAAATAATGAAGCCAAAACTGCTGTAATTATGGATGCTAGGAGTAAGAGATGTTATTTTGGAGTTTATGATAAGGGAGAATGTCTGGTTGAAGACCAAATAATTGAAATCAGTGACTTGGCTTCATATTCTGAATATAATTTTGTTGGTGATCTTTCTTTGATTGATGAGACTAATAATTTTAGACCAGTTTCTCAGTGTTTTTTAAATAATTTAAATCAACTTGAATTAGTAACAGATAGTCATAAATTAACACCATCTTATCTAAAGAAGTATGAGTAGATGTTAAAAATAAGAAGATTATTAGAAAAAGATTTAGATAGGGTTTTAGAATTAGAAAACGCTCTGTTTACTTCTTGTTGGAAAAAAGAAGATTATTTATATGAAATTAATAAAAATGAATATGCAAATTTGTTTGTTTTAGAAGATGAAGATTTAATAATTGCTTATGGTGGTATTTGGTTTTTATTTGAGCAAGCTCAAATTACAACAATAGCGGTAGCAACTAATTACCAAAGAAGGGGTTATGCAGAGAAGTTAATTAGCTATATGGAAAATATGGCAATTGATAATGGTTGTGAATCAGTAACCTTAGAGGTCAGAGTAAGCAATAAAAAAGCAATAAACTTATATGAGAAACTAGGATATGTTTATTTGAGTACTAGAAAATCATATTATAGCGATAATAATGAAGATGCATATCTTTACGGAAAAGGGATAGGTAAATAAGATGGCAATAATTTTAGCAATAGAGTCAAGTTGTGATGAAACAGCTTGTTCAGTAATTGAAAATGGTAATAAAATCTTAAGCTCGATTGTCGCAACACAGATAGATACCCATGAAAAATGGGGTGGAGTTGTACCGGAGATTGCAAGCAGATTACATGTAGAACAAATTACAATTGTAGTTGAAAAGGCAATTAAGGAGTCAAATAAAAGTATGGATGAAATAGATGCAATTGCTTTTACTATTGGACCTGGTTTAATTGGATCATTGCACATAGGAAACCTAGCTGCTAAGACCTTAGCTTGGCTATATAACAAGCCATTAATTCCAATAAATCATATTTCTGGTCATATATATGCTAATAATTTTTTGACTGACATTAAATTTCCAGCCTTAGCATTAGTTATTTCTGGTGGTCATACTGAACTTGTTTATATGAAAGAAGACTATTCATTTGAAACAATTGGTGAAACTAACGATGATGCAGTTGGAGAGGCATATGATAAAGTAGCTAGAGTTTTAGGCTTAGGATATCCAGGTGGTCCTAAAATTGATAAATTAGCAAAAGATGGTAAAGCTAATTATTTTTTAAAGGAACCTAAAGTAGAAGGAGAATATGATTTCTCATTTTCTGGTCTAAAGTCTTCAGTTTTGCAGTTAGTTGCAAGAATAAAAAGAAATAACCAAGTGGTTATTGATGCAGACGTAGCGTATGCATTTCAAGAGACTGCTTTAAATTCACTAGTAAAAAAATGTGAAAAAGCTATAATTAATTTGAAGCCAAAACATGTTCTATTAGCTGGTGGGGTTGCTGCCAATAGTAGATTGAGAGTATTGATGGCTGAGATGATGTCTAAGTATCCAGAAGTTGAACTAACTATACCTCCAATTAAATATTGTACTGATAATGCTGCTATGATTGGAGCCTCTGCTGAGATAGCTTATAGCAAGGAGATTTTTTGTGAATTGGACGCAAAAAGTGACTCATCATTAGACTTATAATTTCTTGTGAAGTTATTAATTTTTATTTCTTCACAAATGAAATTGATTGTGCTAGAATTATTGTGAGGTGATTAGTATGCAAAAGAATTTCGTGCCGAAAGCTACTTTAAGAAGATACCCAATTTATCTTAAAGCATTGAGAAATTTAAAAGCTCAAGGTGTTGACAGAATTATGAGTAAGGAATTAAGTGACCAAGTATCAATAAAACCTACAACTATTAGAAGAGACTTTTCTCTAATTGGACATTTGGGAAAACAGGGATATGGTTATGATGTTAATGATTTAATTAAAATATTCAGTGCAGAATTAGGAATGGGTTTTGACGAAAAAATAATTTTAGTTGGAGCAGGTAACTTGGGAAGAGCATTGTTAAACTATAATAAATGGGATTATGTAGTTGGAGAAATAGTATGTGCATTTGATAAGTATCCAGAAAACATTGATCAAAGCAAGGTAGCGGTTCCGATTTATGGAATGGATAAATTAGATGAAATGATTCCGATTGGTTGTAGAATTGCTATTTTATGTATTTCAACTGATATTCAAAATACAGTAGATGCTTTAGTTGAAGCAGGAATTCAAGGAATAGTAGATTTTACTCATGAACATTATATAACTCCAAAAGAAGTTCATGTTAGATCAGTAGATGTAGTTACAACTATTCAAGAATTAGTTTTTGAAACTAATTATACTGGAGTTAAATAAATGTTATCTTTTTTAACTGTTAGAGAATTATTTGATTTAAGTAGAGAAAATAATCCGCTAGAATTAGATCAAATTGAGTATGTTCAATTAGAGGGATGGATAAAAAAGATTAAAAATGACTCTATTGAATTAAATGATGGATCTTATTTTAAATCAGTAAAAATAAACTTTGACGTTGATTTTGACGCTAGTCAATTAAGATTAGGTCAAGCAATATCGGTTGTATCAAAATTTGAGGTTGTCCATTTCGCGAAGCAAAGATTTAGCTTGAATGCTACTACAATTTTAGTTTTAGCAGATTGTGATAATTCTTTTGAAGAATTAAGTAAAGATAATCGAACAACAGTTAGGGTAAAAACAGACTTATATGCTGCCTTATTTAAAATTAGATCTAGTATAATGATGAGTATCCATGAATTTTATCAACATCAAGGTTTTATTTACGTCAATACGCCTTCTATGAATAATTCTTTAAAACAAAAATTAGAAACAGAATCTTATATTATTGCATTTAGAGATGTTTATTCTTTACAAGCTTCTGTCGTTGATAAAAGTGAATTATGGCAACAGGTAACTGAAATTGCTTTTGCGGATATTGATGATGCCTTAGATTTATTGGAAGAGTTAATAAAAGCTATAGTAGTAGATGTTTTAGACAACTGTTATCTAGAGTTAGACTATCTTCAAAACCACGTAGATAATAGTTTAATTAATGATTTAAGAATGATAGTAAATAATGACTTTGTTAGATTAACATCAAAAAATTGTAAAGAAGAAGCAATAAAAAATGGTTTTAGTGATTTAACTGATGAAGCGAAGTTATTTTTAAGTAAAAATATTTATCAAACTGGTTTGTTTATTTTAAACAGTGAATCTAATGAATTTTTTATAAAAGACAACGATAAAAAGGTAAATAATGCTGAATTAGTATTATTTAAAAGCACTAGTTTTAAAATATTTCAAGAAGAAGAAAATTTTGAATCTTTAAAGGATAGAATAGATAATCAGGAATATGATTGGTATCTTAATCTTAGAAAATTCGGAATGATCAATCATGCTGGTTTTAATTTTGATATTGAATCATTATTATTGGTTATTTGTGGCTTTAATGATTTAAATGATGTTAAAATATTGGGTGGTGAAAATGTATTATCCCGATAGAAAAAGACATAATAAAAAGTGGAAAATCATAATTCCACTTTTTACCCTTTTAAGCATAATATCGATTTTTATTTATTTTAATTACTTTAAGAATAATGAAGTTGAAATAGAAAATTCTTATGCTATTTGTGATTATACTAATCAGGAAACAAGGGAACTTTTCACTAGTGAAAATGCCAACTATTTAATAGAGGATTATTTTTTTTATGGCCAAACCCTTAACTTATTTAATAGTAAATATGTAATGAATGAAGATGATGATTTATATGGTAAAACAGTAAATTTAAAAAATCTATGTGATGGTCAAAATTATGTTTTTATCATAGATTCTAAAGTAGATTTAAAAATTCCTTTAGAGAATTTAGATATTGGATTTTATCAACTTTCTGTTAATGAAGGAAATGAATTTAAAAATCTTATCTACAATCAGAATATTAATGAAGTGTTTTATACAATAACTAAAGATAATAGTAATCATAAAATTACGCTCTCAAATAACAAGAATAGATTTGATGATTTTCCTAATGAAAATTTTTTAAAGGAAAATTATTTATTTCTAGAAGTTACTGATGAAAGTGCTCCTGATGATTATTTAGATTTAGTAATTGATCCTGAGTTTTTAGAACTAACGATGAATGGTGTTGATTATGGTTCTAGTGTAAATAATACTACTCAAGCTGAAGTTAACTTAAAAGTTTCTAAAGAATTAAAAGAAATTCTTGAAGAAAAAGGGTTGAGAGTTGGTCTAACAAGAGATAGTGAACCAACTCCATCTTATGGAAATAATAGTAGATTAGAATATAGTTATGATAATCACGCCAAATATTATCTTTTACTATCAAATAAATTTGCTAATGATAGTAAGTATCATGGTTATCAAATTTATTATTCAGCTCATGCTTCAAGCCAGTTAGCTACAACCATTTCTAAAGAATTAGAGGATAGTCAATTACTAACTCCTTCTAATGCTTTTAGTAGTAATGGAGTAAAGTCAAGTGGTTTAGTTGATGGTTTTGATGGCTTAAAAATGATTAGAGAAAGTGGTGGAAAAGCTTTAGCCGCAGGAACTTTCTCAGAACAATCTGCTGAAAATAGCTATTTTAATGAAAACAATCCATACGGAGCTCAAGCTATTAGGATTGATTTAGGTTATTTATCTAACGAAGAAGATTTTGATGCTCTAACAAAAAATACTAGTGATATTGCTAGATATATTGCGAATGGTTTCTTAAAGTATTTAGAAATAGATTAAATAGAAGTAGGTGAACAAATGATTTATCAAATTAATAAAGGTACTGTTTTTTTTGGGGTAAATGAAGTATTCCAGGATATCCAGTTTGAAATAAATAGTAATGAAAAAATTGCGGTTGTAGGCCGTAATGGTTGTGGCAAGTCTACTTTACTTAAGGTAATAGCTGAAGAATTAGAATTATCAAGTGGGAGCATTCATAAGGCTAATTCAGTGAAAATTGGTTACTTAGCGCAGACGACATTTCCTAATTTAGAAATTAGTGTTGAAGATGATTTTAAAGAAGTATTTAAGGATATCTTAAAAGTTCAAAAAGAACTGGAAGCAGTTACTGCTGAGCTAGAGACAAATCATTCGGAAAAAATGCTAGAGAAGTTTGCGGATATTCAAGAAAAATTTGAATTAATGGGTGGTTATACTTATAAGTCTGAGATGGAAACAGTATTAACCCAGTTTAAATTTTCAAAAGATGACTTAAAAAGAAAACTAAAAGATTTTTCTGGAGGACAAAGAACAAGATTAGCTTTTTGTAAACTTTTGATTTCTAAACCTGATATCTTACTTTTAGATGAACCAACAAATCATTTGGATTTAGAGACAATAGAATGGTTAGAAGGATACTTAAAGAAATATAGTAAAGCGATTGTATTAGTTTCACATGATCGTTTCTTTATCGATACTGTTTGTGATACTATTTGTGAAATCGAATATGGATCCTTAACTAGATATACAGGTAATTTTACTAATTTTACTGAAGTAAAAAAGAAGAACCAAATCAAACAGCAATCAGCATATAATCGTCAACAAAAAGAGATTAAACAGTTAGAAAGTCAAATAGAGAAGTTTAGATATAAAAGTTCAAAAGCTAAGTTTGCTCAATCTAAGATTAAATATCTAAATAAACTTGAAAGAGTGGAAGCAGTTAGCAAAAGTGATGATAAAAGTTTTTCTCCAAAATTTGTACCTAGGGTCAAAGGCGGCAAAGATGTATTGATAACTAAAGATTTAGAAATAGGTTATGATAAACCTTTAGCTAATGTTAATTTAAAGGTTTTAGCACATGATCGTATTTGTATTATGGGGGCAAATGGCTGTGGAAAAAGTACCCTAGTAAAAACTTTGATGAATAGGATCCCACAATTATCTGGTGAATACCTATTTGGTCATCAGATAGAAGCAGGTTATTTTGATCAAGATCTAGCTCAATTTTCTTCTAATAAAACTGTTTTAGAAGAAATATGGGATGATTACCCTAATTTAACTCAAACAGAGGTAAGGACCTTATTAGGTTCATTCTTATTTTCGAGTGATGATGTCTTTAAATCGGTAAATGTTTTAAGTGGTGGTGAGAAAGTTAGGTTATATTTTGCTAAATTAGTCCTTCAACAACCAAATCTATTAATCTTAGATGAACCTACTAACCATTTAGATATTATTGGTAAAGAAGCTTTAGAGGATTCATTGATTGATTATAAGGGGACACTTATTTTTGTTTCTCATGACCGTTATTTTATATCTAAAATGGCGACAAAAGTTTTGCAGATGAAGGATGATGGCATCAAGCTATATGAATATGGATATAGTCAATATCTAGAAAACCAAAAAGTAAATAATGAGAAAATGAAAGAGATTAAAAATCCAATTAAAACAACACAATCTAAAGCTTACTTAAATAGAAACCAAATTAGGAAAGTTGAGAATCAAATTGAAGAATTTGAATTAATAATAGAAGAAAAGAAAAATTTAAGATTTGACGAAAAATATTATCATGACTTTGAAAAAATGAATAATTTAAATAGTGAAATTGAAAAATTAGAATACGAATTAGAACAAGCAATTGAATTATGGGAAGAATTAAGCGAAGAATGATAATAGCAAATATTATTTAAATACTATAAATAAAAATAAAGCTTAAATAGAAGAGTTTATTTGCAATTTATTTTGATTTTGTCTATAATTTACAAGTAATGCGAAAGCTATTAGGAGGAAAAATGAGAAATTGTATCGTTGCTCAATCAGGTGGGCCATCTTCAGTAATTAATGCAACAGTTGCTGGGGTAGTAAAAGGAAATCAATTAACACAATACTATGACCATGTATATGGTGGTTTACACGGAATTGAAGGAATTTTAGAAGAAAAATTCTATGATTTAACAGATATGTCTGAAGAAGAAAATTTAATCTTAAAACAAACACCATCTTCAGCATTAGGTTCATGTCGCTATAAATTAAAAAGAGAAAATGTAGCAGATTTCGAAAAAATCTTTGAAATTATGGAAAAATATGACGTAGAGACTTTATTCTATACAGGTGGAAATGACTCTATGGATACTGTGGCTGCTTTAAGTGAATATGCTAAAAATAAAGGTATTACAGGTCGTCGTTTTGTTGGATGTCCAAAAACTGTAGATAATGATTTAATGCATACTGATCATTGTCCAGGATTTGCAAGTGCTGCTAAGTTTATTGCAACAACTGCTTCTCAAACTTGGCAAGATGTTAATGTTTATACTCGTCAAGAAGTTTTTGTTTTAGAAACAATGGGTCGTGATGCTGGATGGTTAGCTGCATCTGCTTGTTTATCTGGAATTGTTGACGTATTAGTGTTACCAGAAGAAGTATTCGATAAAGAATTATTCTTAGCACAAGTTAAAAAGAGCATTGAAGAAAAAAATAAATGCTATGTAGTAGTATCAGAAGGTATCAAATTTGCTGATGGTACTTATGTTGCTGCAGGGGAAGCTAAAAATGATGGTTTCGGCCATGCTATTTTAGGAGGAGCTGGTAATGCTCTTAAGAACATGATTTTAGATACTAATACAGCAGAGAGAGTTAAGGTACAAGATTTATCTACTGCTCAAAGATGTCACGCTTCTGAACAATCATTAATTGATGTTGAAGAATCTTTCAAATTAGGTCTATCTGCAATGGTTAGATCTCAAGATGGAGTTTTCACAGGGAAAATGGTTGGAATCAAACGTAAAGATACTACTGAATATGATGTTGAATATTTTGCTATTGATGCAGATAAAGTTGCAAATTTTGTTAAGGCATTCCCAGAAGAATGGATGCTTGAAAATTATGCAGGAGTAAGTCAAGAAGCTTTAGATTATTTAAGACCATTAGTTCAAGGACAACCAGTTATTAAATATAACGAAAATGGTGTTCCTGCTTATGTAACTCCTTTCTATAAAAGATAATTAATTTTATTAGACTCCGTATTGGAGTCTTTTTTTTATATCAAGTTATATTGGGGAATTACTTAACTTTATTCGTTGATATAAATAATTATAGTCCCCATTGGTGGTTTTCACTATCATTGTATAAACTTGTAAAAAATATGATAAAGATTGAAAATAAAATTGAAAACTTTTCAAAAAATGTGTTAGTTTTGTGGAAAACAATTGACAAATGTCTGAAATATCTATAAAATGGTATTACAAACGGAGGAAGAAAATGAAAAAATTATTATTATCAGTAGTTTCTGGTTTAATGGTTCTTAGTTTAGCTGCTTGTTCAACAGACACGGCTACAACAACTGAAGAACCTACACAAACTGAAGAAACTGCGATGGGCTATACTGGTCCAGTTGATTATGTGTCACCAATTTCTGATACATTAGAATCATTAGATTATGTATCTAGTGCTCATGCTGCAGATAATCAACATTATGCAAACTTTGTAGATGGCTTATTAGAAAATGACCAATATGGTAAATACGTACCGGCATTAGCTGAAAGCTATACTTCAAATGATGAAAAAACAGAATTCACATTTAATTTAAGACAAGGAGTAAATTGGGTTACTTCTGAAGGTGAAGAATATGACGAAGTTAGAGCACAGGACTTTGTTACAGGTTTACAACATGCTGCTGATTTCGACTCTGATACTGCATGGTTAGTTCAAGGAGTTATTAAAAACTTCAGCGAATACATGGCTGGTGAAGTTACTTTTGATCAAGTCGGTGTAGAAGCAGTAGATGACTATACTTTAAAATATACTTTAGAAACATCAACACCATACTTTGACACTATGACAACTTATGGTATCTTATTCCCAATCAACCAAGAATTCTTAGAATCAAAAGGAGCTGGTTGTAAATTAGGAGAACCTGATACTGAAAATTGTGATTTCGGTACAGCTCAACCTGATGGAATCTTATACAATGGTGGTTATATCTTAACTGAAAATACTTCAAAATCTCAAATCAAATATGTTAAAAATGATGATTATTGGGATGCTGACAAAGTTTATTTAGAATCAATTACTTATTACTATGATGATGGTTCAGACCGTTATTCAACAGTAAAAGGATTTGAACAAGGAACTTATTTTGCATTCGGTTTAGATGCAGGTTGGGAAGATTATGATGATTATGCTGCTAAATATGCAGATAACGTTAGAATTCCATTACCAAATACATCTACTTTCAATATCAACTTTAACACATTCCGTACTAATTTTGAGGAAACAGGACATGAAACAGACGCTGAAAAAGCAAATGTAACTGCTGCAACTCAAAATGTTAATTTCCGTAAGGCATTCCTTGCTGCATTTGATAAATTCTCTTACGGTATGCAAACAAATAAAGAAGAAGTTGCTAAGATTATGATGAGAAATGTTTATACATTCCCTAACTTAGTATTTAATTCTGAAGGTAAATCTTTTGATCAATTAGTAACAGAAGAGTTTAATAAATTAGACACAGGATTTGATGATGTAGACTTAGCAGATGGAGCTAATCCATTCTTAAACAAGGAAAAAGCTCTTGAATTTATTGAAGCTGCTAAGGCTGATGGAATCACTTTCCCAGTCTCATTAGACCTTATCATTCGTGATGATGCTCAAGCATTTAGTGATCGTGCTCAATCAATGAAAGATTCAGTTGAAACTAACACAGATGGTAACATCTTAATTAATGTAATTCCTTTAGATAGGGATAATGCATTGAAATATGCTTATTACTCATTCGCTAACCATAATGATACTTCATTTGATATCGACAATATGGCAGGATGGGGTGCTGATTATCCAGATCCAAGATCATTCTTAGATACTTATGGAGTAAATGGAGATTTCATTTCATTATTAGGTTTAGCTCCAGCATCTAGTGGTGAAGCTGACTCTGATGCAATGGCAGAAGCTCAAGGAATAGTTCAATTCCAAGCTATGTTAGATGAAGCAGCTGCAATTACAGATGATTTCGATGCTCGTTACCAAGCTTATGCAAAAGCTGAAGCTTACTTATTAAGCACTGGATTAATTATTCCTTACGCTTCTCAAACTATTTCATTAACAGTTTCTAAGGTTGTTCCATTCACAAAACCTTATGCAAACGCTGGAATTGGTATGGAAAAATTCAAAGGTATGCAATTATCTGATGAAATTATAACATCAGAAGAATATGAAGCAGCTAAGGCTGATTTCTATGCAAACCAAGGGTAATTAATTTCTAATGAAAATAAAGGGTTGAAGCAATTCAACTCTTTTTCTTTTTCTTTCAATGTAAGATTGCAAAAAATAATGATTTATGTTACAATTGCTTAGCTATGAACAATTTTGTAGTACAGAATAATAGGAGATTTTATATGAGAAATTATATTATTGGACGTGTTGTCAGATCCTTTATCTCAATCATTGCTGTAGTTGCCATTGTTATTGTACTAGTTTATCAATTAGTACCTATGGATAGTATCTTCCAATCAGATACTAATCTTCAAAAATTTGGTTCAAAACCAGATGAGATGATTAACTATAAATATACTAAATGGGATAATGTAGGATATCTAGACTATATGCCGCAAGCAGAAGCTTGTAAGATTAGTGATGACTATTCTGAATGCTTAGTCGCTAATTCAGAACAATCATCAACAGTAATTGAACAACTTGAAAATGATGGATATCAAGTAGAATACTTATCAACTGGTAAGTTTTATGCTTTTCATCGCTATAGTTCATTTGAGTTAATTACAAATTTTTACAAAAATTTAATTTGGTTTGATGGGCCAAATCATGTTCAGGATGCAACTAATCCAGATCTTGAAAGATATGTTAAATTCGCTAGTGGTCCTAATGGAATGCCTGCTATAAAATGTTCAGGTTGTGAACATGAATATCTGTTTTACATTAACAGTAGTTTTCCTTTTATCCATAGTAATTGGATGAATTTTAGATTTGGTATTTCATATCCTACTTTTAATGGTATTGATTCATTAAAAGTAATTTCTTCAGGACAAGGAGAACTTAAAAAGACTGAAACTGTATTCCCAACCGGTTATACTAGCAATTCAGCTGCAAATTTATACTCTTGTCTGTATAAACCATCGGAAATTTTAGATAGAATTGATAATAAGAAGTTTGATAGCAATTACGCTAATTGTGATAATAACTATACCTCTCCATCAATGATTGGTATTTCATACTTATTTGGAATCTTAGGAATTATTCTATCATACTTAATTGCAATTCCTGCTGGTATTCAAATGGCTCAGCATAAGGGTAAATGGCAAGATAAGTTAGGTATGGTATATATTAACTTTATGATTTCCGTGCCTTCATTAGCATTTATTTATTTAATGAAATTATTTGGTGGTGGTTTAGGTTTACCTGACAAATTCCCACAATTTGGTTTCTCAGATTACAGATCGTATATCTTGCCAGTGTTAATCTTAGGATTGTTATCTACTTCATCACTAATGATTTGGATGCGTAGATATATGGTAGACCAAAGTAATTCTGACTATGTTAAATTTGCTAGAGCTAAAGGGTTAAAACAATCTGAAATTTTTAATAAGCATATATTAAAGAATGCTGTAATTCCTATTGTTAATGGAATTCCATCTTCAATTATTCTTGCAATAGGTGGTGCTGTTATTACTGAAACCGTATTTGCTATTCCTGGTATGGGTAAAATGTTACCTGATTCTATTAAGGCTTACAATAATACGATGGTTGTGACATTAACCTTTATCTTTACTGCATTATCAGTATTTGCTTTATTAATTGGGGATTTATTGATTACGGTTGTTGACCCTCGTATTAAGTTATCAACGAAAGGAGACAGCAGATAATGGCTCAAGAAAATAAATTTGTCTTCGTTGAATTACAAGAGGATGCAAGTGAAAAGATTGCTTCTCCTCATTATTCATATTGGGGTTCAGTATTTAGAAGATTCTTTTCTTCTAAAGTTGCAATAATAATGCTAGTATTATCATTATTCATTGTTATAATGTCTATTATTCACCCAGTAATATCAGGTTATTCACCAACAATAACACCTTATATTAATGATTTTTCGATGAGATTTATTAGACCAAATTCAACTTATTGGTTTGGTACAGATAATGTTGGAAATTCACTATTTGATGCAGTATGGGCAGGTACAGCAAATTCATTATTTGTTGCCTTTACAACTGTACTTATTACTACAACTCTTGGAGTTTTAGTTGGTGCAATTTGGGGATACTCTAAAAGAGTGGATGTATTTATGTTAGAAGTTTATAATGTAATTGCAAATATTCCATTTACTGCTTTGGTTATGGTATTAATGTATGTATTAGGTTCTGGTATATGGCAATTGATTTTTGCATTATCAGTTACTAGCTGGCTAGGCGTAGCTTATTTTATTAGAGTTCAAGTAATGATCATTCGTGACCGTGAATATAATTTGGCTTCTAGATGTTTGGGTACACCAATGTCAACAATTATTTTGCACAATATCCTACCATATTTAATTTCCGTAATAGTTACTCAGGTTTCTAGAAATGTTCCTATGTATATTTCATATGAAGTATTTCTTTCTTACTTGGGAATTGGTTTAGGACGTGATGAAGCCTCTTTAGGTAGAATGATTAGCGACTATTCACAATACATGTCTACTGCAGGATATTTATTCTGGTTCCCGCTTGCAGTATCAGCAATAATTTCGGTGTCTTTATATGTAGTTGGTCAAACATTGGCTGATGCATCTGATCCTAAGACACATATGATTTAGGAGGTATATCATGGAAATCAAAAAAGAAAATATTATTCTTTCTGCGCGTGATATTGAAGTTAAGTTTCAAGTCCGTGACAGATCACTTACTGCAATCCGTGGTGTATCACTTGACCTTTACGATGGTGAAACAGTAGCTATCGTAGGGGAATCAGGGTCTGGTAAATCAGTTTTTACTAAGACATTCACAGGAATGCTAGAAACAAATGGAACAGTTTCTAATGGTCAAATTTACTTTGAAGGTAAAGACTTATTAGAATTTAAAAATGATAAAGAATGGTTAGAAATTCGTGGTGGTAAAATTGCTACAATTTTTCAAGATCCAATGACATCATTAAATCCAGTTAGAACTATTGGATATCAAATATCTGAAGTTATTGTAAAACATCAAGGTGCTTCAAAAGATGAAGCAAAAGTTAAAGCAATTGAACTTATGGATAAAGTTGGGATTTCTGATCCCGAAAATCGCTATGATGACTATCCATTTGAATACTCAGGTGGAATGCGTCAACGTATAGTTATTGCGATTGCTCTAGCTTGTCAACCAAAAATTTTATTATGTGACGAACCTACAACTGCACTGGATGTTACTATTCAAGCTCAAATCATTAAATTAATTAAAGATTTACAAAAAGAGTTAGGTTTTACAGTTGTATTTATCACCCACGATTTGGGTGTTGTTGCTAATGTAGCTGATAGAGTTGCAGTTATGTATGCTGGGCAAATAATTGAATATGGTTTAGTAGAAGAAGTTTTCTATAATCCAAAACATCCCTATACTTGGGCTTTATTATCTTCATTACCTCAATTAGGGGAAAAGGGTGATAACTTATATGCAATTACAGGTACTCCACCTTCATTATTTGAAGAAGTAGTTGGTGATGCTTTTGCTCCTCGTAATCCTTACGCTATGCAAATTGATTTTGAAGAAGAACCACCAAAATTTATGGTTAGTGAAACTCACTATGCAAAAACGTGGCTATTAGATCCTCGTGCACCAAAAGTAGAAATGCCTAAACAATTAAATAATTTACACCAAAGACTATTAGATATGACTAAAGGAGGAGGTGGCTACGGTGGCTAATCAAGAAAAAGATGTTATTTTATCTGTTAGAGATTTAGAAGTGAGTTTTGGATCTTTTAAAGCAGTAAAAGGAGTATCATTTGATGTTTATCGTGGTGAAACATTTTCTTTAGTAGGTGAATCAGGTTCTGGTAAAACTACTATTGGTCGCGCTATTGTAAGAATTAATCCAACTTCTGCAGGAGAAATCTTGTTTGAAGGAAAGAAAATAAATGGTAAAATTGATAAAGAAACAGATAGGTGGGTTATTAAAAACATGCAAATGGTTTTTCAAGACCCAGCTGCCTCTTTAAATGATAGAGCGACTATAGACTATATTGTTTCTGAAGGTATTAGAAATTTCAAATTATACAAAACTGATGAAGAACGTAAAGAAAAAGTTATGAAAGCTTTAACAGATGTAGGATTATTACCTGAACATATATCTCGTTATCCTCATGAATTCTCTGGTGGACAACGTCAACGTATAGGGGTAGCTCGTGCTATGATTATGGAACCTAAGTTATTGGTTGCAGATGAACCTATTTCAGCTTTAGATGTTTCGATTCGTGCTCAAGTTTTAAACCTATTAAAAGCCTTACAAGAACGTACAGGTTTAACAACTATTTTTATTGCTCATGATTTATCAGTAGTAAGATTCGTTTCTGATAGAATTGCAGTTATTAATAAGGGAAGAATTGTAGAGTTATGTGCTTCAGAAGAATTATTTAAAAATACTTTCCATCCTTATACTAAGTCATTACTATCAGCTATTCCTTTACCTGATCCACAGGTAGAAAAGAATAAAATTTTAATTTCTTATGATGAATCTCAACATGATTATGAAACAGATAAACCTTCATTTAGAGAAATTTTACCTGGACATTATGTCTTATGTAATAATGCAGAGTTTGAAGAGTATCAAAAAATAGCAAAAAAATAAATTAATAAAA
>Ga0055584_100002498_pt1 | contig 18160 bp, 12 predicted proteins | sample OSDHelmetaG_FD_58716 | JGI IMG/M metagenome (GOLD analysis project Ga0055584, IMG submission 58716) | Pelagic marine sediment microbial communities from the LTER site Helgoland, North Sea, for post-phytoplankton bloom and carbon turnover... | ecosystem: Environmental > Aquatic > Marine >... | reverse complement strand
ACCTGTGTGCGGTCGAGCTGTAGGCCTGGTGCTAACTTTACTTGGTAGAGTGCAACTTGTTTTAGTGTTGTATCGGTTAAGGTGAGTTGATTATTCTCGCGCCGGTACATCGTATAGTGTTTTCCGGTAAAGTAGGCGCTATTAAACGATTGAATCAAAAATGGAGGGGCATCAAATCGGTTCAGGATAGGCCTAGGGTTGAATCGTTTAAGGGAGATGTCTTTTTGATCATGTACAAGGTATTCTTGTCCGATTACGGGGCCAAAGTCTTCGGTATGATCGATTTTATAGTGGGATTGAAGCCATTGGAATGGCACATAGTTTAGGTGACTGTGGTAGTTATAGATAATATCATCAATGTCTGTGGTATTTCGTGTAAAGGTAAGGGCGTTTCGCTCGATACGAGCATCTTCTGTTAAGCCTTTCATAAGGGTACTATTTAATCCGAGTCCTATAATAAGGCCTTCCTTACGAGCCGTATAGTCATCAAAAACTGAACTGTTTTCTAATGACACACCTGCCAACGGTCGAAACTGTAAACTTTGAACGCCCCACGGGTTTAACACGGTGTACACAATATCCGATTGAATCTTATAAAACCTAATCTCACTATTTTGGTCGAGGTGGTTTTGTAGGTCTTGTTTAGAGATAGTGCCATAAAGATTTATTTGTCGATGTGAAGAGCCTAGTTTAAATCGAGGTGAATATTCAATTAATGTGCTTGATTTTGCACCTAAGCTTTCCTTATTAAAGGTACTTAAGCCATCTAAAGAGCTTGGTACCGTTGTAACAACCTCTTTTTGATCTTTTTCGAGCCGAACATAATGTCTGGAATCTATGTCATAAATAGGAATCGAAACAGTAGAGTCTATATGATGTAATTGGCGATCAGATAAGACGCTGGACCCATTTAAAAGGCTAGATCTATGGTTCACACTAGCATTAAGACGGGGGGAGTTGGCCCATGTCATCGTATTTTGAACGATTGTTTCACCGGGTGTTTCATTTAATTGACCAATAGGCACAAATTCTGGTGCTAAAGTTTTAAATTCATTAGAGACCGACCAAAGTCCTTTTTGAGACGAGTTTAATGTGTTTTTAAGTGAAAAGGCCCGTGCATGTTGTTGGATCGGTTGAACTTCATCAATCACTGTAAATGAGACCAGAATAGGGGTGCCTACTGGGATCGGTTCAATAAAGGTAATACGACCATTGATCGTGTCGATCGTATAATGGATAAAAGGACGTCGACTCACCCCATTCACAAATACCGTTTCGGATCCTTGTTTAATTAAGAGACTATTAGCATTAAGATCATAAGCCGTGAGACGACCATCACTTACTAATTGCGTTGACTGTGAAATTTCGTTAGACCTAAGATTAACTCGAGACTCAGCTAATTCAGCATCTAAGCGCCACGTTTCTATTGGGCTATAACTAACCCCGACATCTAAGACTTGATGGGAGTCGTCAAAGGCATTTTCACGTGTGGAGCTATCATAAGAATAAAAGACGGTTATCGTTTGATTGGGCTGTGGTAGTTGTGTTAATAGAGATTGCTGTCCGACTAGAAAGTCTAAGGTGAAGTATTGTCCATCATCTTCATAATTAACAATGAATTCTCGATCTTGGTTTTCACTGTTCAATACATAAAGCTCTTGTCCATTTTCGCTAATAATGATTTTGTATATGCCATTAAAGGCAATAGGTAAGGTGGGGGGCGTGTATCCATTTTGCCGAGAGTCGTATCGAGAGCTTCCTGTCCCTGTAAACGAGTATTGGGCCGAGAATAACTGGAAGTGCTGATAGGTAATAACAAGTCCATTTGGAATTGTAGCGTCTGCGGCCATAAAGACCTGCCCTTTATATGCATTAATACTAACCACCTGATTCGCAAGTGCTTCTGTCGAGAATTGAAGCGCTTTATCTGTATTAATCGCTCCTTGTGCAAGTTGTATTTGCTGTAAGCCATCTACAATAGAGACCTGAGACGCTTGAATCGTTTCGATTTGGGTTTGCAGGGTATCGTCATTACTTTTACTTCTATTTTCTAAATAACTGCTTCGAACCTGCCATGCCGAGCTAGGTTTCGCTTCATCTTGAACCACTTCTTTTAGATACCGGTAATCCACCATAATATCGGCATCTGAGGGGATGGGATACGTAAAAAACAGACTGCCCGTCTTATAATCAACAATATAATCAATGTATTCTTGGGCGTCATACTCTTCATACCGAACAGATAAGCTTTCAGGGACAATATTTCCGTAAAGTAGATAGAAGGGACCTTGTGTCGATTGAATTTCTAATGGTTCTGAAATAAGTTCTGTTTCCACGTAGTCGTATTCAATAGAGAGGAGGTCATTGACTTCAAAAGAGCGATGGAAAAAATGTATTTTTTGGTCCTGTATACGATAATCAATATTTTCGATTAAGGTCTGATCTTGATGTCGTAATATGACATTTTCTAAATAGTGGTGGTCTTCTGGTAAGTCCAAATAAAAGCGTCGCCAATACCGATGGTCTTGGTCTAGACGGTAGGATTGTGAGGCTGGTAATCGTAAGTATTTTTGGGTAGGAACCTCATCTTTTGGTGCCCATTCAAATTGATGGCCCAAGATACTTTTGTTGGATAAAGAGGGAATAAAGTCTTCTACAGGGTTTGTAAATTGATAGATCACTTTAATAACGTCGGAGGGGGAGAGTGTTCTAGAGAAACTTAAGTTCCCTGAAATATAGTTTAAAATATAGTCTTTAGGATCCACGGTCTGATTATTAATATAGACGGTTTCAGACCCTTCTAGAATAAAATTATTGCCCAATTGAAACTGAGTTTGATTACTAGCGAACGTTTCATATTTTTGAGGTTTAGATCGGGCGCGTCCAACAGCAAACGTTGTATTCCAGTTTTGTTGCGTGCTTTGAAACTGAACTCCTTCGAAGGATTGTTTGGTTTGTAGAAAAGGAACAGGCTTAAACCCTAAGTTTTGCTGTCCAAACCGAAGTAAGTTATTTCCTTTTTGGACTTCAATCGAATATTGACCTGGAAAATCTGGCTCTTTAAAGAGGTAGTAAGAGATAAATAAGTCGTCTGCCAATTGTCCGTCTAATTGAATCAAGTATCGAAGTTCTAATCGAGGGGGACCTAGTTGAATGGTTTTTGGAATCTGCTTAAAGAGCTCATCTTGGCGTATCGTTTCAAATAAGGTGGGGTCCGTCGTGAATTCACGGCCACTAAGTTCGTATTCAATATAACCATCACTTTGAATAATAGGGTATTTTTTTTGATAGGCGCGTGAGGTCTCTATTTTGTTAGTTTGAATAAGGGCTGGATTAAACGCCTGTCTATACCGGTCCTGAGCCTGTATATTTGGACTTACTACATAAGGTGTATTCGCTAAAAGTGTCGTGGGAAATAGAAAAAATAAAGACACGATGGCAACACGATAACAGTGAAGAATCGTCATAGTAACAGCATAGCATCCCCAAAACTATAAAATCGATAGTTTTGCTGAACAGCCTCCAAATACGCCTCTTTTATAGTGTCTACACCTGCAAGCGCACTCACCAAAATTAATAAACTAGATTTAGGAAGATGAAAGTTTGTGACCAAACCTTTAACGACTTTAAAGGTATAACCAGGTGTAATATATAGATTCGTTTTGCCTGAATCTATTGGGCTAAATTGACCATCCTTTACATGAGCCTCTAAACAACGACACACCGTCGTACCCACCGCAATAATAGGCCGCCCCTGAGATAGTGCCCGGTTCAATGTCTCTGCGGCAGCATCCGAAACAGAGTATTGTTCAAAGTGCATGGTATGATCCAAAATAGACTCTGTCGTAATCGGTGTAAATGTGCCAAATCCGACATGAAGTGTGATCGAGCACGTTTCAATACCTGCGGCCGACAGATTCGATAGCATCTCCTCATCAAAGTGGAGTCCAGCTGTTGGTGCGGCAATTGCACCTAGTTCGGATGCAAAGATTGTTTGGTAGCGCTCTGAATAGTGGTCCGCGTCTTCGGTTTTAATATAAGGGGGTAAGGGTGGTTCTCCAAACCGGGTGATAGTTGCCAAAAGGGACATTTTAGTATCCCATGAAAATCGAATTAAATGCAGCTTCTCTTGCACATGTTTTTCTAAGACCGTAAAGGTAAAGGACTCTGAAATAACATAGGTTTCATTAAGCTTAAGCCGTTTAGAGGGTTTTGCCATTACCAACCAATCACTATCTGATACCTGCTCGACTAAAAAGCATTCAATGGAGGCTCCGGTAGGGCTTGTACAGTATAAACGGGCATTAATCACTTTGGTGTTATTAAAGACGACTAACGCGTCGTTCGGCAGGTGTTTAAGTAGGTTCGAAAACTGGTCATGCTGTCGTGACTTTGTGTGTCTCTTACAGACCAATAAGCGACTTCCCGATCGACGATCTAACGGCTCCTGAGCAATGAGTGACTCTGGAAGGTCATAGTTAAACGAATCAAGCTTCATCACAGTCGCCCTCTAGTTACGCTTTTTTAGGGGTGTCTCCAGCGTCTTTTTTACTTGCTTTTTTTGTTTTGGCTGGTTTTTCAGCTTTTTCAGGGGTCTCTTTTTTATCAGTGTCTTTTGTTTTATCGTCGTCTGTGTCGGTGATACCATCTTTTGGCGTATTAGAGCTCTCGATATCGTCGTCGTCAAAGTTCACATAGCGCGCTAGAATGATGGTTTCTTTCTTAGGTGCATATTCTGGTAAGTAAGCTACTAATTCGTTAAGGCTCACAAAGGTTTCACCTAAATGACTAAAAAATCCGTAACGTCTCCAAACCTTATTTACAAACTTTGTTAAGATGACGTTATCATAGGTTTTAACCAGATCTAACATCATCTTAACACGAGTTAAACGGTTATAGATGATCTTTTCTTTGATATTAGAGCTAGATGAAATAATCGCAAACACACGGTCAAATAAGGCCTTAACTTCGGCACCTTGCAAGAACACGTCTTCGGGGTCCACTCTCTGAGAGGATGGATCGAAGATCATTAACGAAACATGTTCTTCGTTGGTGTGTTTGGGGGTTTCTAAAAACTCAATCGATTTCATGGGATCCTAATATCTGTAATGGTCAGGCTTATAAGGCCCTTCAGGGTGAAGACCAAGATAACTTGCTTGATCATCACTCAAAGTAGTCAATTTAACACCAAGTTTGTCTAGATGCAAGCGAGCAACTTTTTCGTCCAGAACTTTCGGTAAATAATGAACCCCTAAGTCATAAGGATCTTTCCATAATGATAACTGGGCAATGACTTGGTTTGTAAATGACGAACTCATTACAAAAGAAGGATGACCTGTCGCGCAACCAAGGTTAACCAAACGACCTTCAGCCAACATAATAATACAATGGCCATCTGCGAATCTAAATAAATCAACTTGTTCTTTAATCGTTTCTCTAACGATACCAGGTACTTGTAAAAGTTCGTTAAATTGAATTTCGTTATCAAAGTGACCGATATTACAAACAATGGCCTGATCTTTCATTTTAGACATATGCTCGACGGTAATAATATCCTTGTTACCAGTCGCTGTGACAAAGATATCACCTTCAGAAACAACTTCTTCGATTGTTGTAACTTCAAATCCAGACATAGATGCTTGTAAGGCGCATATAGGATCAATTTCAGTCACAATAACACGAGCACCAAGTCCTCGAAGTGATTCTGCAGACCCTTTACCAACGTCTCCAAAGCCACAAATAACAGCTACTTTACCAGCAACCATAACGTCGGTGGCGCGCTTAATGCCGTCTGCTAAAGATTCACGACAGCCATATAAGTTATCGAATTTAGATTTAGTAACAGAATCATTAACATTGATTGCCGGGAATAGAAGCTCACCTTTTTGATGGTATTGAATAAGACGATTTACACCGGTTGTTGTTTCTTCAGAAACCCCTTTAATATCCTTAGCCATGTTTCCCCATTTTTGAGGTGTTTTAGCTAAGGCATTTTTAAGAAGGTTTAAAACACAACGCATATCTTCGTTATCAGCCTTTTGATCTAAAATACTAGGGTCTTTTTCTGCTTGAACGCCTAAGTGAATTAACATTGTAGCGTCAGATCCGTCATCAACAATAAGGTTCGGTCCATTTCCATCTGGGAACGTTAGTGCTTTTTCTGTACACCACCAATATTCTTCTAAGGTTTCACCCTTCCAGGCGAATACTGGAATGCCTACCGCCGCAATCGCAGCCGCTGCATGGTCTTGTGTTGAAAAAATATTACAAGATGCCCACTGAACCTCAGCCCCTAAGTTCACGAGTGTTTCAATTAAAACAGCCGTTTGAATCGTCATATGTAAAGACCCTGTGATTCTGGCTCCAGATAGTGGGTTTTGACCTGCATATTCTTCACGAAGTGCCATTAAACCAGGCATTTCTTTTTCCGCGATATTAATTTCTGCACGTCCAAAATCCGCAAGCGCGATGTCTTTTACTTTATAGTCATGTGTTAATTTAATCATGGATCGGGTCCTTAAACTTAAGTCTTTTGAATCTTGTTACAACGTGAACTATGGTACTATAAAATCCCTTAAAATAAAAATTTAGGATGTATCTTGGTTTTTGCGCCCTAAATATGAGGCTTGTGTAAGCTCGTAAAATCACCGATAATGGAGAGGCAATTAAAATCAACTGACAGCGGACCTAAAAGGAGCTAAGCTATGACCGACATCGATGCTAAAATTATAAGTCTATTAAAAGAAAATGCTCGGTTACCTAACGATAAAATAGCAACCGCGCTTAATATATCTGAAGATAAGGTCCAAGATGCGATTTCGAATTTAGAGGCAAAAGGTATTATTGCCGCATATTCTGTCGTTATTAATGATGCGTTGATTGATGACCACGAAACAATTAAAGCACTTGTCGAGCTAAGTGTCGCTCCAGAAAAAAAGACGGGTTATGATGCCATTGCAAAGAGAATTTACAATTACCCGAATGTATCTGGGTTGTATTTATTGTCGGGTCAGTATGATTTTGTAGTGGTTGTTGAAGGGGCGTCGCATAAAGAAATTTCTGCATTTGTTTTTGATAAATTGGCAACTCAGCAAAATATTACCAGTACAAATACGCATTTTGTATTTAAAAAATATAAAGAACAAGGGGCTGTTTTGGATCAAGAAGAATCCCCAAAACGAGTGGCGATAGTCGCATGATTAATGAGTTTTCCAAGTATTTGGATCAGGTGCCTCCATCTGGAATACGAGCGTTTTTCGATCTTGTTGAGAATGCCAAAGATATTATTTCCTTAGGGGTAGGTGAGCCTGATTTTTCAACGCCTTGGTTTATTCGAGATGAAGCTATTTATGCGTTAGAGAAAGGGTATACGACCTATACCTCAAATTCAGGATTATTGGAGTTAAGAAAAGAGATCTCAAGCTATATTGATCGACGGTATGGGGTAATATATAAAACAGAGTCCGAAATTTTGGTTACCAATGGGGTATCAGAGGCTGTAGACATTATCTTTAGATCGATTTTGAATACGGGTGACGAGGTCATTTTACCGAAACCAATGTATGTTTGTTATGAACCTTTAATTACCTTAGCAGGTGGCGTTGTAAAACACTGCAATATGGCTGATACAGAGTTTTGTCCGGACCCTAAAAGAATCGAGGCGCTTATTACTAAAAAAACGAAAGCCATCGTCTTGTGCTATCCCCATAATCCGACAGGGCGAAGTATTCCAAAGTCTGTACTTGAAGAAATCGCAAAGATCGCGGATAAGCACGATGTTTGGGTGATTTCAGACGAAATTTATGCAGAATTACAATTTGAGCCTGGGTTTGTATCGTTTGCAACGCTTCCCAAAATGAAACAGAGAACCGTCTTATTGAACGGCTTATCTAAAAGCCACGCAATGACCGGATGGCGAGTTGGGTTTATGTGCGCGCCCAAAGCTTTGGTCGAGAGATGCCTTAAAATTCATCAGTATGCCGCCATGTGTGTTTCGACGCCTAGCCAATATGCGGCAGCGGAAGCCTTAAAAAATGGGGATGCCTCGGTGACAAAGATGCGAACATCGTACCATCAGCGGGCACGATTATTTGTTGATGCAATGAATGATTTTGGGCTAGAAACCATCATGCCTGAAGGTGGGTTGTATTGTTTCCCGGATATTCGATCTACAGGCTTAAGCTCTATTGAATTTGCAACACAGTTATTAGAGTCTCATAGAGTTGCAGTTGTTCCTGGTACTGCTTTTGGTCCAGAAGGTGAAGGGTATATCCGCTGTTGTATTGCCACTCAACTAAATGATTTAATGAAAGCAGCCACAAAGATAGGGCAATTTGCCAAGGATACATGTGACAAATAGTTTGACCGTACTTGATATTATCGTGATTATCACCGTTTTAACCGCTTCATTTCGTGGGTTTAGAACGGGGTTTTTACCGATTCTGATCGAATCAACAGCGATTATTGGTGGTATTTTGATCGCGCTGTCTTACTATGTGCCGGTGGCTGCGTGGTTAATTAAGTATTTACCTATACTAGAATCTGTAGCCGTTTTTGTGGCTTTTATTGCCATTTGGGGTAGTATTGTAGCGATGGGGATCGGTGTATCAAGGCTTATTAAACCGCTCTTAACCTTAACAATGATGAGACCCCTAGATCGATTTGGTGGCGCGTTAATTGGTGCGGCAAGAGGGTTTGGTATTTTACTGCCGCTCTTAATTCCGCTGTCGTATACGCAATTAGATATTTACCATGACTCAAAGCTAGCAAAGCCGTTGAATGCCTTGTTATATTCACGCTTACCGTCGATCGAAAAGACCTCGGAGCTTTTAAATAATAAATTAAATAAGAATCCGGTAAAGCAGGTAAAAAAGAGTGGGGATATAGATAAAGATTTATACCGAATCCAAAAGGCCTTAGAAAGTGGCAATATGAACCAGATTGAAGACCTGCTAGAAGGCGAATGACTTCTAAAACCACTCGACTATCTGGACTGTATAAGATTTTATTGGTCTTAACCTTGTGTTATATCATGGGAGCTGTCATCTATAAGACCGGCGTCTTACAGCAGGTGATTAAGACCCGGGTTGAACTGGCCCTATCTAAGGCATTTCGACGTGAAATTAAAGCCGAATCCCTGTCTGGTAGTCTGTTTACACAACTCTTATTAAGTAACGTTAAAATTGCTAGCGAAGACACTGTGGATAATGGTGTTCTTTTAGACCTTAAATCTTTAAATGCCAAAATAGACATCTTTAAGATGGTTAGTCGTGGAAGTTTTCTGGCGGGGATAGAGGTTGTGAATTTAGTAGATGGGACGATGCACGTTGAGCGTATTAAAGACGACGCTTGGAACCTATTGGACTTTGCGATTCCACCTAAACGAAAACCGGGCACACGGTCTAAGAATAAATTTAGAGGAAAAATATACATAACGAATGTTTCGGGGCAATTTATAGATAAAAAAGGGTGGGGGATAAACGAGTTAGAGCAACCATTTGTAGAGCCTTTTACCGAGGTTTCCGGATACATGGACTTTAGTGAGTTTGAATCGGTACCAATGCAGTTTACGGCAAAGGTACAATCTTCCAAAACGCCGGTCAGCGTCACAGGAATTTTGGATGGGTATATGGGGTATTTTGACCTGTATTTAAATATAGCCGAATTAGACGCCAATAAGTGGGGCCCCTATATTATTCCGGTTAAATCCGTTCGGATCTCTCAGGATCAGCTGAATGTTCGGGGCCACTTAATGAAGCATCTTGAGCATGAGGGTGAAATGGTTTTTTCGGTGATTACCTCATTTGAGAATCTTAAGTTTGAGTTGCCAAAGTTGGCATATCCAATACAGGATCTATCTGGAGAGTTTGAATTTACAAATAAGGGTGGGAAGCAACTTAAGCTTTCTAACTTAGAAGGGAGGGTGCACCATAATCCCTTAAGGGCGTCAGGGCGAATATATTTAAAAGATAGGCGTTATGCGGTTCGTATTGAGATGGCAGAAGCTGGGTTTAAGCAGTTTCTTGAGAACTTTCCATTTATCAATCAAAAAATACCATATGTAGGCACAGCAAAAGGATTTTTGGACTTGACGGGCCCTTTAACAAAACCTAGGTTTCAAGGTGAGTTTCAGCTGGATGGCGTTGGGTTACATAAAATAGGGGTGTCGGATCAGACGATTAAGGTATCGCTGATGGACGAGCAATTTAAGTTTTGGAGCCAAAATCAAGATACGGTGAGTGGGCGTGTTGATTTTAAACCTCAATATCCAGAGATTTACGTGAATTTAGATCTTAAAAAGGTAAGTGTAGATGTGGGGGTGGAGGATTTAGAATCGGTATTGGTAAATCATCCGATGGCGGTGTCGATGGTGCTTCATGGCGATACACGAGTCCTTGATTTAGATGGGGAAATTAATCCAAGCCAAACGGTTGTCTTGGGCCAAGAAATTAATAAGGTTCAGTTTCAGGGGCAGTTAAAAAAGATGTCACATCTTATCCTGCCGGCCGTAAATATTAATGGTAAAAATGGCTTAAGCCTTTATGGTTCCTTAGAGATGATCCCTGGGCAGTCTTATCGGTATGACCTGCTTCAGAATGAAGGGGGCGAGTCTCAGACGGCTAAGATAGAGGCTCATTTTAAAGGGGAAGGGTCATTGGTTCCAGGGGAGAGGAATCGTCTTTTTCAGCATCAGGCCGCTATTTCGTTTCAGCAGAAAGGGGGGTTTTTTGGGGTTCAAAAAGTGGATTCTATTAAAACAAAGCTTGTTTTGGATTCAGATAAGTTACAGGTAAAACAGTTTTCGTTTCAGCGAGATAAAAAAGAGGTGTCGTTAAGCGCAACACATTATAAAGATAAATCCGGTGACTTAAGTGTGTCTTTGACGGACTTAAACCCAGATCATCTGATCAAATGGTTAGATCCAGGTCAGCTTAACACAGAAGACAAGTTAGGAAATATTAATGCCTCGTTTAAGATTGATTATAAAGAGTGGGTAGATGTTCGTACCCATCCTGTAACCTATGATGGGCACCTTGATTTAGAATTAGGGCCGTCGATTATTCAAGATCAGAAAATAGATCAGCTTCAATTAAGTGCCGCTTTTTCTGAGCAGCATATTGATGCGAGCCAGCTTAAACTAGTGACCGGTAAGTCTGTCTTAGATGCTGGCTTTAAACTTCTTTATGGGGATGTTTTGGATATTCATTTAAAGCAAGATACTGTTTTACAGCTATCGGATATCAATACAGACTACAACCCGTTTCCAGAATGGGACGCGGAGATTTCTTTGGAAGGAGAGATACGTTATACGTATCAAGGTAATTGGGTTCGGTCGGATCTTGATTTTGACGTTTCAACACTTGTGACCCCCTTTGCAACGATTGATACAATAACAGGGTCGTTATTTCTAAATCGACAATCGTTAGACTTGAAAAATACTAAGATTAAACAAGGGGAAAGCGAGATTAATATACAGTTAAGTTTGCCTGACTTTCTTAAAGAAGGGCAACTAGACATTAATGATATAGAGCAACAACCATTTCTGTTAAACGCAGGCATTTCAGATCTATCGTTAGAGGCAACCTATCAACAATGGGTACTCTGGAAAACGATTAATAAAGACACTAAAAAAATCGAAGACTGGCAGCAGATCACAGCACGTTCAGTTCGGAATAAAGATAACCGTATCTTAATTCATCGTTTAGAAGGATCCGAATATAAATCGTTTGCTAAAGATGTCGATTATTGGTCTGAAAAGTTAAATGATGATCAGCAGAAAAATAACTTAAATCTTCAGGGGGTATTAAATGGTGAGTTGGCATTAAGAAAAGAGAAGTGGGCCGACATTCAGATTAATGCAATATTCGATATTACAGCGCTAAGTGCAGTAGGAATCGATGCCAAAAATACGAATGTTAAAGTGGACTCAACGACCGATTGGATTACAATTCAGACTCAATCTACAGATATGATGTATCATCAAAAACCTGTAAAAGAGCTGCATACTAAAACGCACTATAACCCTAAACGGGGCGTTTTAAATATCAGTGATTCAGATGTACTGATTGATCGAAAGTGGCATCGAAATGTGGTATTGGGCGATATCCCTATCCGGTGTATCAGTCAAAAAAATTGTGAATCGGAAACCGTTGCGCTATCCTTCATGGTCTCTAAGCAATCAAGTGATCTGTGGGAACTTTTGTCGCCTAAGGATATTCAGGTTCGAAACCAAGGAGATCTTGATCTAACTCTAAAGGGCCCTGTTCCCGCACCTATTTTAAACGGATATATTGCCTTAGATAAGGTCCGGGTGTCTAGCACGAAAAAGAATAGTCAGCAAAGTATCTCTATCCCAAATGCGTTAATTACGGCGTCAAATAATCAGATCACATTACCTCAAACAAAAATCATTGTAAGCTACTTAAAATCTATTACCGACCGACCATCTAGCAGTCATTTGAATGTATCTGTAGAGGCACGCTTAGAGCAAATCGATCTTCAACATCGGAACTTAAAACTTTATACAGTGACTCACTTCGATGCGAAGACGCTTCGGTTTGATCTACCAAACGTCCAAAACGCGACGATCTCGGATCTAGACTTACAGTTAGAGGGTCCTTTAGTGTTTCCGGTGAGTAAAGAGAGTCAGTTTTATCCCTTATTAAGAGGGCGGGCGCGTATCGAAACCGCTGAAATTCGTGTGGGAACGAAGCAGAAAACAGGGTTGCCCAATATGAATCTAGAGCTAGATTTAGAGTTCGAGCCGAATGTTGTGATCAGTGGCGGCCTGTTTGGTGGTGGCGCCTTTAGCTTTGCCAATAATTTCTATTTTGAGACCGAAAAGTCTAAAATTAAGATAGAAGGGAGTAGTACGTTACCTGTTATGAAGAGTGGGCTTAAAATTAAAGACGGCGCTATTTCGTTATTTGATAGTTATTATGAGCTTGTAAACGAAGAAGACCAGCGGTATTTTCAGGTGGCCAGTAACCTGGAGAAGAAACCGAATCAAGCCCGTTTACAGTCTAGAGTGATAGCGGGCACCCCGACTGTGGTTCCTGTGCTAACGATCACCGCAGTTAATTATATTCCTGTAAGTCGTCTTGAAAGTGATGAGTCTCTTAGTGGTCAAACAGGCTATCAAACCGTAATGCTTCGAATTGATGGGCCATTAAGTGATTTGGAAGAAAGCTTGGACCTGGCTATTTTTTCAATGAGTTCGACCTACCCTAAAAATGCACAAATCAGTTTACAGCAGTTTTTTAGGCAGCCGTTATTACAATCCACAAATGAAAGAGAGCAATCCGATGCACTGTCTTACATCACGCCTACAGCATTAAAAAGTAACAATTCAGAATCCGTAGAAACCATTGGAGAGCAACAAACCAATGTTTTATTTAGAAAAACCATTTCACCGATTGAAAGACGAATTGCTAAAAAAACAGGACTTTACGATCTAAAAGTAGATTATAATTTAGGACGAAACCTAAGAAACCGTCTTGGCGATAGTGCAAGCGACAAACAAGAGGAGAATTTACTAGGCGTTAATTTCATTTGGGGCTTACTATCCGATCGACTCCTGCTAAGATTAAAGACAGATATCGACACCAACACACAGACGCCACGATCAGGGCAGTTAAAGTTAACCGAATTCGAGCTCACTTATCTGTTTACACAACAGTTATCGGCAAACTTAACGCATGTTTCAGAATACCGTGAATTATCAGAGTTCGAACCCTTATTGTCCGTCAGTTTTTTACAAAGGTTTTAAATGTATAAGCATCCGATTCTTAGATATTGTTTAATAGTACTGCTTCTTTGCAGTGCGACAACGGTGGCATTGGAGACTAAAAACAAACAAATCAAAGAGCTTAAGATCCATGGATTAGAGTCTTTGAAATCCGAAAATTTAGAGACGTTAATTAAGCTAAAACCAGGGATGATCTTCGATCAACATAAAATCCAAAAAGACATGATCCGTCTCTATAACACAGGGTATTTTGAAGAGGTTCGTTTCCAGGTGGCGCCCCAGAATAAAAAACTATCTATCACCTATGATTTACAACCCAATCCAGAAATCAAAGCAATCTCGTTTTACGGAAACCGTAGTTTTAAAGATAAGGCTCTAAAAAAACAGCTTCGATCTAAAGCCGGAACGCCTTATAATTTTAAAGTAATCGACGCAGATAAGTCGCAATTAGAAGCGTTTTATCACGAGAAAGGCTATGACCTAATGGCCATTGATTCGATTGAGCTAACGCCGGATCAAACACTTGAGATTTATGTGAACGAAGGACTGATTGAAGAGGTTCGGTTCTCAGGCCTAGAAACCGTAAAGCCATTTGTCGTGTATCGAGACCTTAGACAGCGACCACGACAGGTGTTTAACAGTTATACGATTAAAAAAGATCGGAATCATTTGGTTAAGCTTGGGTATTTTTCGTCGGTATCGTTACCAGTAATCAGCCAAAGTTCGTTTGAAAACAAGGCAATTTTGAACTATCAAGTGACTGAAAAAAAGCCTAATTTCTTTAACCTAGGGGTCGAGCAACTCCGAGACGATCAGGGGATTGCCGCGTTTTTTAAGGTCTCGTATAACCACCTTTGGATTTATAGTGATCAAATCTCTTTAAAAACGCAGTTGCAATACCAAAACCAGTTAAAGCTAAGAAGCTATACGATACAATATTTACAGCCGTGGCTCTTTAATCGTTTCGCAATGCAGGGTGATCTAGCTATATGGCAAGAATTCTATCGGGAGCCCCTTTTTGGTCAAACAACCGCACTAGAGTCGAGACGAACTGGGTTCAAAGCCGGACTCAGGGTCCCTCTTGTAGATGATTTAATCTATAGTAACGTCGGGTACCGGTTTAATAATGTGGACACGACTACCAGTTCAACAAGTTTTACGCCGTACCAAATTCGAGCGGCAACCATCGGGCTTCAATACGATAATCGACTCCAAAATAACGACCAAAATACAGGCTCTTATCTTCATTTACATGCAGAGCAGGGGGGGAATATTGGACCCGTTTCCTTAGGGGGGTTAAATTACAGGCGATGGTATGCAAATGTGGCAACATTCAAATCAGTTACCCCAAGAACGACGCTTGCGATTCGAAATTTTGTAGGCATGTACTTTAAAAGAGATACCGACATCAATACCTTTGAAAGTGAGTCCTTTTATTTAGGCGGTTCTAATACGGTTAGAGGTTATAAAGAGCTGGCTTTCGTTGGGAATAAGCGGTTATTAACAAATATAGAGTACCGTCTGCGAATTGCGACCGATATCCATACCGTCTTATTTTATGATATTGGAAACGTATTCGATGATGAGATAAATTTTAACATCTCCGACTATAAATCAGGTTACGGGATTGGGTTTAGGTATGTAACCGGAATCGCTCCCTTTAGGTTAGATATTGCACGAGGAAACGAATGGATGATTCACTTTGGATTAGGCCAGTTATTCTAATACTTAAATAGAGTTTTGAGCATCAAAACTTAAAGAAACCGAAATATCATCGTTAGCCGCCGGTGATTTTTTGTGGCTCTGAGCAAAGACTTCATCGACAACCTTGTGTGGGCTATCTACAGCAGGGTCCCATTGTGTTAACCGATCTTTCAGGTGTTCGATGGTGGGTTTTAACTGGTCGTCGGGCATAACTGACATCATCAAATCAATGGCATATACAACGTCTGTTTTACGAAGTTGATTCTCGTCTTCAATAAACCTAGAAATAATGGTGATTGAATGGTCTTTTACAACATCATCTAAGCTTGTCCCTGCACCTGCTGTCGCGTCTATCGACATTTGTTGTGCCATTGCGCTTGCTAAAATTTCTCCACCAATATTTTCACTCATAAGAGATCTCCTGGGCTAGGTTTGTTTACAGCGGCCCTTTTGCGGCTTCACGTCGTGAGTTTACAGCCGCATTCCCTGTTTCTTGGCTTGCAGGTTGTTGTTTACTGGCACGTTGTAGCAATGTATTTCTAAGATGGCGTGAATCTGGCTCAGCTGATTTTTTAGGCGCAGACCCAGTATTTGGTGAGGAAACAGACGAAAAGATCTCGTTGTAAAGATCATTTATTTCTGTGTATTCTTCAAAGTTAGGCGAATAGTCAATGTCAGCTTGTTGCTGTTTGAGTAGTTTTTGGTACTCTGCAACATCTTCTTTTTTGTTACTATGTGGGACGTCTCTAGAGACGTCTGAGGCTCCGATGGACTTATCAAATTCTGCTGAATAGTGTGATGACATAATAATTCCTTTAAATGTTTTCTCCCATAATAGTTAACGATAGATTCTGAGGTATATATGTATGGAAAATTATTGGTGTGTTAAAGTTTGTGTTAAAGCGACCACGCAGACCCCTAGTGCGTTTTCGGGTGACTTACGCCCTGACTTGAGGTCAAAGTCTGCCTTGGCGAGGTCCTGAATACAGTGTCTAAGGCGATCGACACTAAGCTGTGAGTGGAGTTCTTTGAGGACTGTTTTAATGTAAAACGGATGTTTACGTAAGACGCTAGCCATATCGGCTTCGCTTTTACCTTGTTTTTGAAGTAAACGAAGCTGATAGAATAGCTTTATTTGACTATGAAGGGTCGCTAAAATCCGCACGGGAGGCTCATGATTAAGCATTAACGCCTTAATGTGGCGGGTTAGGGCCTTAGTGTCGGCTTTCTTTAGTGCCGAGCCTAATTGGAAGAGTGTCGCTTGCTGAGAGGTGTAGAGGGTTTCAATGTCTTGGAGCGAAATTGTCGATTTTTCGCCAACATAAGTGCTTAAGGTTTGTAGACATTGGGATAAAATACTAAGGGAATTACCCGCGCAGGCTTCAAGTGCCGTCATCGCATCAAAATCGATCTGCTTGTTTTCTTTTTTAAGGACATCTTTCATAAATGTGAAGAGCTTGTCTTGTTCCCAGTCATTTAGGGCTTTGTGCTCGGTTACGGTCCCTTGTTTCTTAAATAATGCAGATGCCTTTTTTCGCATATCGACTTTCTTTCCAGGGCAGTAGCAAACCAGAATATGGCCATTTTCTTGTACTAACCCGAGACATGTTTTTAAGGTTTTTAAATCAGGGTCACTGGCGGATTTGATGAGAAAGTGAGGCATTTTGATTAAAAGAATGGCCTGTTGAGAGAATAAGGATGCAGACGAACAGACTTGGAATACCTCGTCTAAATTAACCTGTTCTTCAAAAAAAGAAGGTGTGTGTTCAGGGTAGTTGGCACGAAGTGATTTTACAGCAGCATCGATATAAAAAGATTCTTCACCATGGATCAAATAAATAGAGGTCTTAGACATGTCTTTAGTGTAACTTGGGAACTAAATGCAGGCAAGAAAAGCTTGGTTTTACCCACAGATTCAACTTGGATTCGTCAAAAAGACTATGATAAGATTGAATAAAGACCCAAAATAACGGAGTAGTTCAAATGCAAAAATTCAAACAAGTTCTAATTCTATGCGCTGTGTTAAGTTCAATGTCTTGGGGCCTAGAGCTCGTCCAAGGTCAGAGTGGTGGGACGACAACGGCGAGCCCAACGCCTGAAATTAATCTTCATGACGGCAGTAAAAAGCCGATTATTCGCCGTGTTGGGATGGATGTCGAAAATTTAATTAGCCGAGGTGATATTCGAATTAGTTATGAGTGGTTGAACACAAAACAAAAATGGAACTACATTGTTGCGGCCCATGTAAACCCACATCCAGACCATAAGTCCGAGACTGGAACCGTGGGATTGTTAGGAGGTGGTCGACTCTATATAAACGAGCGCAACAAAAACGTATTTACCGAAATGAAGCTTGGCGTGAACATTGAAGACCAAGAAGGCGTGTTCTCGACAGAGTTTGCCGTTGGGTATGTGATCGACTGGCGAAACGATATTACCTATGAACTAGGATTAGCATTGAATCGATCTTATGGTTCTATTAATGACGAGGTTAAAGTTTACCTGATGTTAAATCTAGTCATTGGCTATCCCTATAAGGTCTTAGGCTTTTAATGGGTCTGTCGCAAAATGGCCAGGAAATACTCGGCGAGTGAATTTTGTGTTAAAAATGACTTAGGAAAATTGGGTCGCAGCCTCGCTACGGGCGAATTTTTATAAATCGTTTTTGGTCCAAATTCGCCGTTGAGCATTTTCTGGCCATTTTGCGAC
>Ga0055584_100002497_pt1 | contig 18163 bp, 16 predicted proteins | sample OSDHelmetaG_FD_58716 | JGI IMG/M metagenome (GOLD analysis project Ga0055584, IMG submission 58716) | Pelagic marine sediment microbial communities from the LTER site Helgoland, North Sea, for post-phytoplankton bloom and carbon turnover... | ecosystem: Environmental > Aquatic > Marine >... | reverse complement strand
TCCAGGTGTGGAAGTACTCGTGGGAGCACAGGCCCAAGAGCTGCCGGTAGCCGTCGCTGACTTTGTGCACGCCGGGCATGGGCAGGTCGGCCCGCTTGGCGATCAAGCTGGTGCTGGCCCGGTGCTCGAGACCGCCGTAGCCATTGCCGATGAGCATGAGCTGGAAGAGGTAGCGGTCCATGGGAGCCGGCTTGCCGAACAGCTCGATCTGGTGGGTGCAGATCGGGATCAGGTCGTTGACCAGACGCTGCACATCGCCGTTGTGGGGACCGGTCACCGCCAGCTCGTGGGGCACACCGGCCGCCTCGAAGTGCAGCAGCTCGAAGGTGCCCATCTCCACAGGATGGTCGATGAGCTCGTCGTGGTTGGCGGCCTGGTAGCTGCCAAAGCCGTAGCGCTCCGCCTCCAGCTCTCTCAGGGTCGTGGCCACGCGCCAGCCGGTGCAGTGGGGGTCGCTGGGGGCCTGGATGTCGACCGTGTGCAGGCCCTCGGCCTGACCAATCACTTCCAGGAAGACGCTGGTGCCGTTGAAGTAGCCGTGGTTCTGGTCCAGGTGGGCCATGCGCACGCTCAGGTCCCAGGCGTAGACTTGGTAGGTCAGCTTCAGGGCGCCTTGAACCGGCGCGGCCTTCCAGGTGTGCTTGTCGAGCTTGTCCAAGCCCACCAGGTTCTCGCTTCCGTCGCGCGCCTCGATCTGGACGATGTTCTTGGAGAACTCTCGCACCAGGTAGGAGCCCGGGATCCAGGCGGGCAGCCGCAGCACCTGACCGGTGGGATCTGGGTTGGAGATCTCCAGGGTGACCGTGAAGATGTGGGCGGCGGGGGAGGTGGGCTGGATCGTGTAGTGAATGCTCATGCCGCAGAACGTAGCCTTCTTTGCGTGCAAGGGTTCAGACTGAACATGGAGATTTCTTGTGCCAGTGGTTGTGGCAGCCAGCACGGGGAGTGGACTCAGGTGAGAAGGAAGGGGAAGCGGAGTATGAAGCAAAAGAAGCTGCTGCTCGGGCTCGCGCTGTTGCTCTCGGTACCGAGCTTGGTCCTGGCAGCGGGTGCCGTGCGCATGAAACAGAACCAAGCGGCGCTGGCGCAGGACCATCTCAGCGCGAAGGAGCTGAGCGGACTGCTCGCCGCCCATGACCACCTCTCCAAGACCCTTCCTCTCTGGGGGCAGGGCGGCGACTATGATGTGGGCCGCATGGTCAATTCGGCGCCGGCCCTCAAGGACCCAAGCTGCCCGGCTTAGGAGCCCCCATGGCGGCCTGATATGGACTGGCCTGGGAAGGGCGCACCAGGCAAGAAGGGCGCGAGGGTCTCCTGGTCGGAGCAGCCGGAGAGAGCCCCCAGCGGTGACTTGTCCCTCTTCCAAGAGCCCACCCTGAACGCGCCCATCCCCATCCTCATCCCAGTCCAGTCTCTGGCCAAGTCCTAGCTGGCGGCGGGGCTGCGCGGTGACGTGGACATGCTGCAGACCATGGCGGGGGGCGGCACCTCGCGGCCCACTGCCACGACGGCGAGGAGCTGGTCTCCGCCCTGATCGCCCTCGCGCTGCTCAACTTGGAGGGCCAACCACCCCTGGCCAGGAGAGCTTGACCACCGACCCCACCAGGCCAAGCTGCGAGAGCTGCTGGCGAAGAGCCCCTGCCGCTTGAACCAGGTGCGCGTCTCCGATGCTCACCCGGAGTGGTTCACCCAGGAGCACGCTGACCCTCTCTTCTGCATCGACCAGGAGGAGCCGGGGATGCTGCGGGTGCCCTACTGGCGCTATGCCGACAGCAAAGGCGCTCGGCACATGACCCCGGACCGGCTGGATCAGGAGGACCGGGAGCGCCTGAGCCACTTCCCCTGAGCGCTAGAAGTAGCCCAGGGCCTTGAGCTTCTCGACCGCGTCGTCTCCCAGAGGTTCCGGAGGGTTCTCGAGCAGCGCGCCCAAGCTGTCCCGGTCGGCAGGGTCCACCCAGTCAGGCTCCAAGGCTTGTAGCTCCCCTGGATCGCTGCTGAGCAGGTAGCCGCGAGCCTGTTGCCCCTCGTCTTGCACCAGCTTGCTGTCTTGGAAGCGCAAGGCGGTCACCAGCTTGGCGGGTGTGTCATCCGTGCTGCTTCGCGAGCGCTGACCTGGCGTAAAGGCCAACACGCTGTCGGCTTGCGCATCCAAGCCTGGGGTGTGCCAGGTGGCGCCGGCGGCCTGGGCTAGCGTGCCTGCGACGGCTTGTACGGACACCAGTCCGTCCCGAGGGCCGGGATCAACATGACCCGACCAGCGCAGGATCAAAGGGACATGCAGAATTGGCTCGTAGAGATTCGCACCGTGCACAAACGGGTCGTTGTGCTCACCGAAACCCTCTCCATGGTCGGCGACGACCACCACGAAGGTATCTGGACCCACTGTCGCGAGCAGCTGTCCGACTACGTGATCCACATAGGCCACTTCACCGGCGTAGAGCGCCATCTGAGAGGCAGCGTGCCGCTCCGGCAAGCTCTTCATCCACTCGCCGGCGTGTTCTGGGACTGGTATTGAGCGGGCCTGTTCTGCCAGCGCTCGCCGTGCTGCCTTGTCGGGTCGCCACTCGGCCGGTGGGGCATAGGGGGTGTGGGCGTCGTAGAGGTGAACCCAGGCAAAGCGGGGCCCCTCTTGTTGTTGCCACCAAGTCTGCGCTTGCTCGACCGTATCCTGTCCGCGTCGGTCGCCCGAGCCGATACCCACCAGTATTCTCATAAGGGGAAACACACCCTGGCGGCCCCACCAAGTCCAGGCATCGGCGTACAAATCAAAGCCCTGGTTCAAGCCTGTTTCATGGTGCAGTACTTTGGAACTTAAGAAGGCCGCGGTCGCGTAGCCCCGCTCTGCAATCTGAGGGATGACGCTTGGCACATCCAAGGTGTCGCCGTTTGCTGTCAGGCCGTGCTCCGGCGTGCTCAACCCGGTGAGCATGCTCGCGTGGGCTGGGCCGGTCAGGGGTGCTGTGGTCACCGCATTGGTGAAATGGGCCCCTTCATGAAGCAAAGCGTTCAGGGCGGGCGTGTCTGGACCCAAGTGGTCCGCTCTAAAGGTGTCCAATGTGACCAAAAGAATGTCCGGACCCTCTCCTTTCTCGTGTCGAGAGAGATCTTGAATCTGCGTTGCCCACGCAAGCGTCCCGAGCACTACCATGGAGAGTTCGATCCGCCACCGCTTGCACAGCGCCAGATGGATCAGAGCGCCCACGATTAGGGTAACGACTCCCCAGAGTGCGGCGTCCGCAAACAGCGTATCTGGGCCGCTGACTGTGCGAAGGCGGCTCCAAGCGGCCAAACAAGCGAGGGCTGACGGCAGTGCCCAAGCCCACATAGGGGTCCGTCGGCTGCCGCCGGTCACCTAATTGGTGTCCCAGCTATTCGTGTCGTTGTACCAGGTATCTAACTTCTCACCTTCTTCCCATGCGCCGCAGGCCTCTGTATCGAACTTTCCACTCCAGTAGCTGTTCTGGAAGGTACCGCTCAAGCCATCGCTGGCGTCTTCAATGTTGACCCATGAGCTGTCGCTGCTGTAGTAGCCGCCCAGGTAGTAGAGGAAGGTGTCGCTGAATGCGAGGGACTGCAGGTAGCGTTCGCCTTTTACGTCGCTGTATGCATACCCTCCCGACCAAAGACCGGTCCAGCCTGGGCTTTGGTCGTCATCGCTCTCGTACTCAAGCATGAAGATCAAGCCTTCGCCGGACCTAACCGCCTTTTCGAGGTCGTAGCCTGCGGTGCTGAATTCACTGCAACTCACCTCTCCGGTGGACAGGAGCAAAAGCCCCACGCCGTTGTCCGCCTCATTGTTTGGGTCGACGATCCAGCGCTGTGAGGCGAAGCGGCCCATGTCGAAGGGCGCATCGGCGGTCGACTTTGTACCAGTCAGGCTGCAGGCTAGGAGTGAAAGAGCGAGCATTTCGTTTCCTATTGAGGTTGAACAACGACAAGTTGAGAGTGAGCAGTAATAAGAAACTCGCCCCGAGTCCAGAAACTGCGCCAACGTGACCTTGACCGCGCTCACCGGTCAGAGCCGCTGTCCCCAGAAGCGAGAGCCCCCATGCGCCGTGCCGGTGTACTCCTCCATGTCTCCTCCCTCCCTGGACCCGGCCCCATCGGGGACCTGGCCACCGCCCGAGGCTTTGTGCTCTGGCTCGCCGAGAGGGGATTGAGCACCTGGCAGATCCTGCCCACCAATCCCGTGGGCCCCGGCCGCTCTCCGTACGCAAGTCCCTCGGCCTTTGCCGGCGAGGCCAGCTTGCTCTCGATCGCAGACTTGGTCGTGGACGGATTGCTGCCGCCCCAGGACCCACCTCCTGGCCAAGGACGCGTGGACCCCGAGCTGCTTCGGAACTGGAAGTGGCCGCTGCTGAACCAAGCCGCTGACACCCTGGCGAAGCGGGAGCCGCAGGCGCTGGTGGACTTTGTGAAAGACCAAGCCTGGGCTGCGGACTGGGCACTGTATGCCGCCCTGGCGCAGTCCCACGGTGGCGGCTGGTGGGGCTGGCCCGAAGCGCTGCGCAACCGAGACCCCAAGGCCCTGGGTCAAGCCCGGAAGAGCTTGGCCAAAGCCGTCGACAGAGAGCTGGCCTTGCAGCTGCTCTTTGAGCGCCAGTGGGCCCGCCTGCGTCAGGTGGCCGACCAAGCCGGCGTGGAAATCGTGGGCGACGTACCCATCTTCGTCTCTGGAGACGGCGCCGACACTTGGGTTCATCGGAAGGGGTTCCAGATGGACGCGAACGGGCGTCAGCCAGTGCGCGCCGGCGTTCCCGCCGACTACTTCTCCCCACAGGGACAGCTCTGGGGCAATCCCCACTACGACTGGGGCGCCATGGCCCAGGACGGCTTTGCGTGGTGGAAGGCCCGTATGGTCCGAGGTCTGGCCCAGTGTCATGTCCTGCGTGTCGACCACTTCCGGGGCTTTGAGAGCGCATGGGCCGTGCCCGAACATGCCGAGACCGCGCTGGAGGGCCACTGGGTCCCGGGCCCCGGTCGCCAGCTCTTCGATGCCTTGGGCCCCATCCCTTTGATCGCCGAGGACCTGGGCACCATCACCCCGGAGGTGCGCGCCCTGCGAGACGACCTGGGCCTACCCGGCATGAAGGTGTTGCAGTTCGCCTTTGGGGATGATGATGACCACCCCTTTCTGCCCCACACCTACACCCAGAACTGCGTGGCCTACACCGGCACCCACGACAACGACACCGCCCTGGGTTGGTACCGCAGCGCCCCGGACAGAGTGCAGCACCGCGTGCGGGTCTACGTGGGCCGAGATGGGTCCGACGCCGCCTGGGATCTCATCCGGCTTGCCTGGTCTTCGGTCGCGGAGCGCGCCATCGCCCCCATGCAGGACCTGCTCTCTCTGGGAGCCGAGCACCGCATGAACGTGCCGGGCCAGGCCCATGGAAACTGGGGGTGGAGAATGGACCACTGGCCCAGTGACAGCGTAGGCTTGCGCATACAAGAGCTGACCAGGGCCTATGGTCGGCACCAATAGCCCCCTCCCCCAAGGTCACCTGTGCTCAAGTCCATCGCCCGCCTGCCCTTCCGCCTGGCAAAAGTCATCGCGCGCAAGATTCAGGAGGAGGATGCGGAGTTTTATGAAAAGCACAAGGCTCAGTACGAGTCCCGGGGCAAGGCGGTCAGAGAGCGCATCCCCGAGCATGAGCTCTCCGACCTGCCCCCCGCAGAGGTGCAGATCCATCCCCTTCGCGCCCGCGATCTAAAGCCTTTTTGGCTGGATGTGCGCGACGCGAGCTCCTGGGGGAACGAGCGTATTGCCGGTGCCGAGCACATGCGGGCCGTGGACCTGATGATTCGGCTGGCTGAGCTGCCCTCGGACGAGCCACTGGTGTGCTATTGCGATGACGGAAGCGAGGCGCTCATTGCCACGCTCTTCTTGCGCCGGCGTGGCTTTCATCAAGCGTGGTCGCTCAACGGAGGTCTGAAAGCATGGAAGAAAAGCGGCGCACCCACCGAGTCCTGATCCCCCTCCTCTTTGGCTTTGTGGCCCTGGGATGCAGCGGCATCAAGGAACTCATTCCAGCAGAGACCTACGATGCGGACATCGAGTGCGGCACCATCAAGGCCGCGCGCACGCCTCGGGGCAAGGACTGCGTGACCGCGGAGTTGGCCTGTGGCGACTCCATCGTCGGCACCACAGAAGGCGGCCTGAGCGAGTACGACGACCACTTCTACTCCGGTGACTCCTTCTGCTCCGCGCTGCCCGACAACTACAGTGGCAGCGAGCGCGCCTACCGCTTCGCCATGCCCGCGAACGCCGAGGCCGTGATCGTGTTGGACTCCGCTTGCGGTGGCGATATGGATCTGATCGCCATGCGGTGGCCCGAGACCGAGAGCTGCCCCAACATCCACCACAGCTTGGGCCAGTGTGACGAGGACGACTCCAAGGGCGACGGTCGCCTGGAGCTCTACAGCGACAAGCGGGAGCGCAACTTCATCTTGGTGGTCGAGGGCAAAGATGGCATCGGCGGTGAGTTCGGCATCAAGATCGACTGTTGGGAGCGTAATTGATTCCTGCGGTGAGCTCAGAGCCCACTTTGAGTCAGGAGCCTGGCCGTAAACGTCCCTGGTGGCAGCTTCCCCTGCAGTTGGTGGCCTCGGGCTTGGTGCTCTTACTGCTCTTGCGTGAGGCGGATCCTACAGCGGTCTGGGGAGCTCTTGTGGGGGCGAGTGTTCCCTTTCTCGTCCTGGCCACTGTGCTCAAGGTCGGGAGTGTATCTCTGCACGAGCTGCGCCTGTGGCTGGCACTCAAGCCTTATAAACAGCTTCCCATCGGACCCGTGTTTGGCATTGGTTACCTGGGTGGGCTGCTCAACGTGGTCTTGCCCGCACGGGCAGGGGACCTGTTGGCCATTGGTCTTCTCAAGCGCGAGTTGGATGTCCCGGGACCAGCGGCCCTGGCCGCGGTCGGACTGACCGGGTTCTTCGAGGCCGCTGTCTTTGGCGTCTTTCTTCTGTGTGTGATGGGCTTTGGCGCGACCCAGTGGGAGGTCCTGCTTGGCACCGCCCAGACCATGAAGGCGATGGGCACCCTGACCGCTCTGACCTTGGGTGCGGTCTTTGGCAGCGCGGTGTTGGTCCTGGTGGCCCGTAAGCTTTCCGCCACCCCCCAAGAAGCGGAACCCAAACCCGGAATCCTCAGCTTGATCCGGGAGAGCATCCTGCGCACCGGCCAAGGCCTGAGTGCGTGGGGTCCCCTGGCAGCAAACCTGGGACTGGCTGCGGTCCAGGTCGTCTTGGTCGTCGGCAGCTTTTGGGCGCTCTTGCCCGCCCTGGGATTGACCGTCGCCTACCCTCTGCTGGCCGCTTGCGGGGTGATTGCCATTGGAGCGATGGCTGCCATTGTCCTGCCTCCAGGTCTGGTCGCTGGCCAGGCCGCTTCTGCCGTGTTTGTGTTGGGTTTCTTTGGCGTGAGCGAAGCAGAAGCCATCGCGTTTACCGCACTGAGTTGGGTCTCGAACACGGTTCCTCCACTGGTGACTGGAATCGGGCCGCTTGTGTCCCGCTTGGGCAGAGTTCGAGAGATTCTGGGGCGGGGCTAGCTCTGAACATCGGCCCCAGGCGGACTCGGGCCCCGTGCCTTGGGTTTTCGCATCCAACTCCGGTTCTTCTTTAGAAGAATTCTAAAGAAGATGATAGTAAAGACTCCTGGTGTCCTAGAGATGGCTGCGCACAAGGCGTGCTGGTTGCTGGGACACGCCTCGATGAAGGAGCCGCACCCCGATGAACGCCACTCTCAGAAACGCCTTTGGCCTATCCAGCATGCTTACACTGCTCAGCCTGACCGGCTGTGAGACGCCTCCAGCGAATGGAGTTGTTGACCAGGTGCCCAGCCAAGAGACAACAGCGACCGCCTCCGAGCTCACCCCGGGTGTCGCCAAAGCCAATGCGTACTGGTGGCCCGAGCGCCTGAACTTGGAGCCCCTGCGGAACAACGGTGCCGACTCCGGACCCTACACGGACTTTGACTACGCCACCGAGTTCGAGAAGCTGGACCTGGACCAGGTCAAGGCCGATATTGAAGAGGTCATGACAAGCTCACAAGACTGGTGGCCTGCAGACTATGGAAACTACGGCCCCTTCTTTATTCGCTTGGCATGGCACAGCGCGGGGACCTACCGTCTCGCGGACGGACGCGGTGGTTCTGACGGTGGACAGCAGCGCTTCGAGCCACTGAACAGCTGGCCGGACAACACCAACTTGGACAAGGCGCGCCGCCTGCTCTGGCCGGTCAAAGCCAAGTACGGTGCGGCTCTGTCTTGGGCAGACTTGATGGTGCTCAGCGGCACGGTCGCGATGGAGCAGATGGGCATGGAGACCGTCGGCTTTGCGGGCGGTCGCGTGGATGACTGGGAGCCTGAGTTGGTGTACTGGGGTCCCGAAGGCGAGATGCTCGAGGACGCCCGCTATCACGGGGAGCGGGAGCTCGATGAGCCGCTGGCTGCCGTGCAGATGGGCTTGATCTACGTCAACCCAGAGGGGCCCAATGGCGAGCCTGACCCCCTCAAGGCCGCCGCAGACATCCGAGACACTTTCGCTCGCATGGCCATGAACGACGAGGAGACCGTGGCGCTCATCGCCGGCGGGCACACCTTCGGCAAGGCGCACGGCGCCCACAAGCCTTCGGACTGCGTGGGTGTTGAGCCTGCGGGTGGCAGCGTGGACCAGCAGGGCATGGGCTGGCACAACAAGTGCGGGTCCGGGTCTGGCGCCGACACGGTGACCAGCGGATTGGAGGGTGCGTGGACGAGCACCCCGGCCAAGTGGTCCCCTCAGTACTTTGCCAATCTGATGGGCTTTGAGTGGGAGCAGACCAAGAGCCCCGCTGGTGCAACCCAGTGGCAGCCCAAGAATGGCGGCGGAGAGGGCACGGTTCCAGACGCTCACGACGAGAGCAAGCGCCACGCACCGATGATGTTTACCACCGACTTGGCGCTCAAGGCGGACCCTGCCTACAAGGAGATCTCCGAGCGCTTTCGCAGCGACCCGGCTGCCTTTGAGTTGGCGTTTGCACAGGCTTGGTTCAAGCTGACGCACCGAGACTTGGGGCCTCGCTCTCGCTACGCCGGTAGTCTTGTTCCAGAGCAGGTGTTTGCCTGGCAGGACCCGGTCCCCGCTGTGGACCATGCCTTGATTACCGCCAAGGACGCTGCGTCGCTCAAGACCAAAATTCTGGCCAGCGGACTGACCACACCCGAGCTGGTGCGCACGGCATGGTCCTCGGCGTCCAGCTACCGCGAGACCGATATGCGAGGGGGAGCCAATGGTGCCCGCGTGCGCCTGGAGCCTCAGCTGAGTTGGGAAGTGAACGACAAGGCGGAGTTGAACAAGGTGATCACGGCCCTGGAAGGGGTTCGCGGAGAGTTCAACGCAGCAAACAAGAGCAAGCAGGTCTCCCTGGCCGACATGATTGTGCTTGGCGGTGCTGCCGGCATTGAGAAGGCCGCCATGGACGCTGGAATGAGCGTGAAGGTGCCCTTTGTTCCTGGCCGTAGTGATGCGAGCGCCGAGCAGACGGATGCCGTGTCCTTTGGTGCCCTGGAGCCGCGGGCCGATGGCTTTCGAAACTTCTACTCAGCCGACTACGTCTCTGCGACCGGCTACCAGTACACCCCAGCGAGCGCGCTCGTCGACAAGGCTGACCTGTTGGATCTGACGGTCTCGGAGATGACCGTTCTGATGGGGGGGCTGCGCGTTCTGGACGCCAACGCAGGCGGTGTCAAGCATGGTGTGTTTACCGACGCTCCCGGTACCTTGAGCAATGACTTTTTCGTCAACCTGCTGGACCTGTCCACCACCTGGGCACCCGTGCAGGGAGAAGAGGGCGTGTTCGAAGGCAAGACGCGCGGCGAGGACCAGGTGAAGTGGACCGCCACCGAGGTGGACCTGGTCTTCGGTTCCAACGCAGAGCTTCGTGCCGTGGCCGAGGTTTATGCCTTCGAAAGTGGAGAGGAGCGCTTCGTGCAGGACTTCGTTGCCGCCTGGACCAAGGTCATGTTGCTGGACCGCTTCGAGCTGGAGTAGTCGCTGATGTACGCGGCCAGGACGTTGCGTCCTGGCCGCGTCCGCTTATGTTGACGGAGTCCGGGCCCTTGTGCCCTCGGCTCATAGAAGGACTGCATGTCACCGACCTCCGCTGGAAAACATCTGAGCACGGACGAAGAACTCCGGCAGCTGTTGGTAGACGCCTCGGTTCGGGTCACAGCGCAGCGCTTGGGGCTGGCTCGCTTGCTCTTCGAAGGGCCGCACCGCCATGTCGTGGCCAGTAAGCTCCACGAGGAGTGCGCTCGGGAAGGCTTGTCTGTCTCCCTGGCGACGGTCTACAACAGCCTGCGCCAGTTTGTGCAGGCTGGCCTGTTGCGAGAGGTGTCCGTGAACGCGGACAGCAGCTTTTTTGATACAAATACAGGCCCTCACGGTCACGCCTTTGACGAGACCACTCAGACCCTGAGCGACGTGCCACTTCCAGAACTCAGCCTGCCCCAGGGAATCGATCCGGCTGAACTGGAGAGCGTGGACGTGATCTACCGTCTGCGTTCCGTGCCGATCTAAGGTGCGGGTTTTTGTGTTGAGCGTGGTTGGGGTGTCGCCATGTCGCTGATGCTGCTTTCTCTGTCTCTGGGATGCCTGCCTGAGAACCTTGGCGGACCCGAGGACAGGCTGGGCCACCCCAGGTCTCACCTTGCAAACTGCGTGCGGGACGCAGGTGGATTGGCGGTCAATCTTCGCTATGATTCACAGGGCTACCTTTCCTTTGCCGAGTGGCCGGACGGAGAGCTCAGCTTTCAAGAGCGGAGCGTCCTAGACGCCTTGGGACGACCGGTTTTCACAGAGCGTTTTACGCCGCAGTCGGGCGTGGTCAGGCGCACCGAGCGAAGCTATTTGTCGGATTCTTGGAAGCTCGAGTCCGTCTTAGAAGTGTCTCAAGGCGAGGACATGCTTTTCGAGTACAGCTGGGCCCGTGGCGGTTTCCTGATTCAGGATGCTTCGGACTGCGTTGAGTACGTGGACCTGGCCCTTGGGCTTCGACCAAGCACACAGCACCAAATCTGTGATGGGGAAGAGCTTGGACTGATCCGCTACCGGTGGCGGGACGATCGTGTGGTGGAGATAGAGCAGTCAGGTGCCGGAGAACCCTCCATGCGCATCCGCTACGCCTACGATGAGCAAGGCCGTCTATCTGGCGAGGAGACCGAGCTGGATGTGAACGCCGATGGGCTCTTCGAGGAAGGCGTCGCAGCGGCCTACACGAGGGCCTATACCTGGGATTGCGAACTCTAAGACAGGGCGCTGAGACCGAGTCCTGAGACCGGTCTTTGACGCCGAGCCCTGGCATTTAGTCCTGAATATCCGCGACAATGTCGGCCATAGATATCTTGCTCTCAGGTACCCCCAATACCGTAAAGTCATGGAACAAGTTTGGATACTCGTGGTAGTTTATGATCGCTCCCTGCTGTTCGGCGTACTGAGTCAGCAGGTGGATGTCCGGAATAAAAAGTTCATTGTCACTTGCGACCATGATGAGCTCGCCCACCCCCTTTAGGGGCCCGTAAATCGGTGAAACACGCGGGTCGTCCAAGGCCAGATCTCCGGCCCACACCTGACCCACATAGGCCAAGGCCTTTGCGTCCAGCATAAAGTCCTCGGCGTCTCGCTCGGGGGTAATCTCCGGGTTGGCCATACCGATGTCCAACCACGGAGAGATCATCACCACAAAGTCAGCAGGTCGCACCCCGGCTGCTTGGATCTGCTGTGCCATAGAGAGCGCCATGCCCCCGCCCGAGGAGTCCCCCATCAAGATGATGCGCTGTTCAGGACGCTGGATGACCATATCCTGATACATTTTCACCAGCTCTGCATTGGCCTGTTCGGCGTTGGCATGAGGTGCCACCGCGTGGGCGGGCATCAGAAGCTCCGCGTCCAGACGCTCGGCCATCTCGGCGGCGAACTTCAGGTGCATGCTGGTGGGCTGGTAGATGTAGGCGCCGCCGGAGAGGAAGACCAAGGTCGTGGTCTTGCTTGGCTCGGTGCGGAAGCTGTAGACCTGTGTGCTGCCATAGGCAGTGCGGCTGTCGGCCTGTTTGCGAATGGCCGGCGGTGGACGGTAGTCGCTGGGTTCTTGTGCCAGCGCATCCTGGATGAACGCCTCAGCCAGCTCCAGGTCGGTCACAACAATCGCCCGACCGTCCGCGCGCTCCAGAGCGGTGTTGAAGAGCCTGGCTTGAACGCTCACCACGGGCACAGCATCGCGGGCGCTCGTGCAAGCGACCAGGGACAACAGGAGTGTGATCATCCTGTCTTGGGCCTGCAGTCGCGCACCAGGCCCTCCTGCATCGTGCTGGCCACCAAGCGGCCCTGTTTGTCGAAGATGTGTCCGCGCACCAGACCCCGTGCGCCCGAAGCAGTAGGGCTGTTCATGTCGTACAGAAGCCAGTCGTCTATGCGGAAGGGCCGGTGGAAGTGCATGGCGTGATCCAGGCTCGTGACCTGCATGCCGGGGGTGAGCCAGCTCACGCCGTGGGGCTGCATCGCGGTGACCAGCAGGTGAAAATCACTTGCGTAGGCCAGCAGGTAGCTGTGGATCTTGGGGTCGTCCGGAAGCGCCTCGGGCGTACGCAGCCAGACCTGCCTACGGGCGTCCCGGCGCTCTGGGGTGATGGGATCCAGGGGGGCCACCGGGCGGATTTCGATGGGCTGCCTACGCGTGGCGACACTGCGCAATGAGGGGGGCAGGCGCTCGGAGATGGCCTGGGCCAGTGCGTGCTCGCTCGCCAGCGTTTCAGGGTCCGAAGACATGGGCTTGGAGACTTGGTGGTCCAATCCGGGCTCTTGAACCTGGAAGGAGGCCGAGAGGTTGAAGATGGCCTCTTCGTCTTGGAAAGCGACCACACGTCGGGTGGTAAAGCTGCTCCCATCGCGGATTGGGTCCACGGTATAGACGATGGGTCGGTCCACTTTTCCGCTACGTAAGAAATATGCATGCAGGCTATGGATGTGCCGGTCGGCTGGTGCGGTCTGGGTGGCCGCGGAGAGGGCTTGGCCCAAGACGTGTCCACCGAAGAGGGAGCCCCATCCCAGGTCTTGGGTCTGGCCGCGAAAGATGTTCTCCTCGATGCGCTCCAACTCCATGAGGGAGAGCAGGTCGGCGAGTTCTGGGCGCATGAAGGCTCCATAGAGAGAGCTTCACTAACCGCCCTGGCTGCGCCATGGCCGATGAAGAAACACCTGCCCTGGGTCCTGCTGCTCGCATCCCCCGTGGTGTTCTATGGGTCCGACAAAGGCTTCGGCGCTTCTTGCTTTGAGGATGTGGGACAGGTCGTCCCAGGGGAGCCCTGGCGCAGTCCGACAACGCTTGCGCCTTTCGATCGCAAAACGCTGTGATTCTCCGTTTATCGCAGTCTTTGAGATCTTGGAGATGTGACAGACATGTCGCTGGATCTGCGCCTCCATACAGGCGATGTTTGCTTTAACGAAGGAGAGCGTCATGCTCTGGCTGTTGCTCGCGTGCACTGTGGCCCCCCAGACCCAAGACAGCGGAGCCGACGACAGCGGAGCCCAGGACACCGGGACTCGCTTTGAGCCCTTGGATGGCCACGGGACGTTGAGTGGCGACTGCAATGCCCTGGACGACGGGGAATGGGACAGCGACTCGCCCTTCAGCTTTCGAAACACACTGGACCTTCTGGAGGGCTTTGAGGACGAGGAGCTTTTGGAGCAGTCACAGATCATCCTGTCTGAAGGCAACCTGAACAGCGGGTCTCTGTATTCAGAGATCTTTGCATTCGAGGCCATGGCGCGCTGCGAGGCAGCCAGTCTGCTCAAGACCGAGGGCAAAGTCGACTACTCGGACCCCAACGGAAAAAAGACGGACATGCTGCTGCTTGTCGATGGCCGCCAGGTGGGCCTGAGCGTGGCGCGAGGTTTTACCTACCCGATGGGCACGGAGATGACGGCCGAGAAGGCGGATGAGCTCTTGGAGAAAAAATTGGGGGATCTGCCCTTGTCTCAGGCCAATGGCGCTGGGGGAGACATCTGGGAGCGCAGCATCCTGCACATCATCGCGGTCGACTCCCAGCATGGCGACGAGATCGAGGCGGCCTGGGAACGCATGGATTCTTCGATCAAGATGGACTTTGGGCTGATGATTACGGTCACAGATGGCGCCGATGACGCGCTCTACTAACGGCAGGGCGTGGCCCGTTGGGCTATCCCTGTGGGGCATCTTCCCCGAGTTCTCATGAAGCGCGCCCGTGCCGCCCAAGACAAGGAAAAGCGTCGCCGAGACTTCTTGGTGGTGGCCGCCGGTCTCTTTGACGCTGGGGATTACTCCAGCGTGACGATGTCCCAGATTGCAGCCAAAACTGGCCTGTCAAAAGGGACCGTCTACCTGTACTTCAGGAGCAAGGAGGAACTCTTCTTGCAGCTGCTTGTCGACCAATTGGAGGAGTGGTTCAGCCTGCTGACTCAGATTCTGCCCTTGATGCGGGGGCAGCCCCTTCCGGTGTTTGCCAAGGGCTTTGTGGCCACGCTGCGGGACCGACCTCAGCTGACCCGTTTACTGGCCCTGATGCACTTGGTTTTAGAGACGCATCTGGATGCCGAGTCGGCCAAGGTCTTTAAGCTGCGTTTGCAGGAGATGATGCTGCCCGCCGGCGCCCAACTCGAGGCGGTCTTGGACTTGCCCCAGGGTCAGGGCATGCGTCTGCTTCTTCATGCCCATGCCCTGACGGTGGGCCTGCACCAGATGACCAGCACCTCGCCCATCGTGCAGGAAGTGGTCCAGTCTTGCCCGGAGCTCCATCCCCTGCGCTTGGACTTTTACCAGGAGCTTGAGCGCGCGGTCGAAGTTCTGATTCGCGGCCACGCAGGATCCTGAATGTCTATTTATGCGGTGTGCACTCCGGGCTTGGAGCCCGCTTTGGCCGAGGAGCTCGAGGAGCTGCTGGACCGCCCTGTTCACGTTCGCGCTGGTGGCGTGGAGGTCGAGGGGGATCTGGTCGACGCCGCGGGGCTTTGTCTGTGGTCCAGGTGTGCGGCTAAAATTCTGGTTGTACTTGGAGAAGTTCACGCGGCCTCCCTGCAGCAGCTAGAGCAGGAGGTGCGCAAACTAGACTGGAGTGATGTGCTGCACCCAGGACAGAAGGTGGTGGTAAAAGTGGCCGGACGGGGTCGCATCAAGCACCACGACGCAGTGGCCAAGAAGGTGGGCTTTGCGCTTGGAGACAGTCTGCGTGCTAGCGCACAGCCCGTGGGACCCGGCAGGGGCAAGCGTGGCGCCAAGAGGGGGTCTGCTGCACCCAAACATCGCGGACAGCTCCGGAGACCTCGCACGAACCACCCGCCCATAACCCTGCAAGTTCGCCTAGATGAGCGGGTCGCCCGGCTCTCTTTGGACGCGGGGGGATTGCTGCACAAGCGTGGCTATCGACAGGCCACCGCCAAGGCGCCCATTCGGGAAAACTTAGCGGCGTGCATCCTTCGCATGGCGGGTTGGCGGCCTGGAGTACCCCTTGTGGACCCGATGTGCGGTGCTGGGACCTTCTCCATCGAGGCGGCGATGAGGAGCAATGACATCGCGCCGAGCTTTGACCCACCGCCGGTCACCGGACTGCCGGGTTTCCCGGAGGGGGCTTGGGCCACCATGCTCAAGGAGGCCAAGCAGGCTCAGGGTATCGACACGGACATTCCCATCCTGACCGCCGACCGAGATCCAGGCGCGTGCAAAGCCACCCAGGAGAACGCCGTGCGCGCCGGCGTACACATTGCGCCAGCCCGCAAGGACATCTCTGCAGCCTTTGAGAGAACGCTCGAAGGAGTGGGTCTGGTGGTGCTCAATCCTCCCTACGGCGTGCGTGTGGCCGACAACGTCAAGCTCGCGCCGCTGTACCACAAGATTGGCGGCGCTCTGCGGGCCCAGTTCCCCGGTTGGCGGGTCGTGATGGTCTGTCCTGACAAGGCACTGGCTGGGAGGGTGGCCAAGATGGAGGAGCTCGTGCGCTTTAAGAACGGTGGGATCTCTGTGGGGGTTTTCGTCGGGGAACTCTGAGGGGGCTAAGGTGGCCAAGACGGAGGAAACCATGCAGGATTGGTCTAAGCGATGCGCGCTGGTCACAGGCGCCAGCCGGGGTATTGGGGAAGCCATCGCGACCCGACTCTCTCAAGCCGGGGCCCAGGTCATCCTGGTCTCCCGCAAGCAGGAAGGACTCGATCAAGCCGCTGACCGCATCGCCGCGATCTCGGGCACACGGCCGCTGGTACAGCCTTGTCATACGGGCCGCCCCCAGGCCATCGGCGCCCTGTTCGATGCTCTGGACGCTCAGGGAATTCGAGTGGATGCGCTGGTCAATAATGCGGCGACAAATCCATACTTTGGTCCGATGATGGGCTTGGAGTGGGCCGCCTTTGACAAGACCTTTGATGTGAACGTAAGAGGAAGCTTTGAGATGTGCCGCCAGGTGGCCAAGCGCTTGATTGCCGCTGAGCAGGGAGGCAGCATAGTGAACGTGGCCAGCATCTACGGGATGATGGGGGCGCCCTTCCAGGGAACGTACGCCATGACCAAGGCTGCGCTGATCTCCCTGACGCAGACGCTGGCCCATGAATGGGGGAGCGCGGGCATTCGGGTCAACGCCATCGCGCCAGGCCTGGTCGACACCCAGTTCGCGGCAGCCATTGTCAGCAATCCCGCCTTTGCCAAAGTCTTCTCTGAGCGAAGCGCCGTGAACCGGCACGGACAGCCCCAGGAGATCGCGGGGCTGGTGCTCTACCTGCTCTCCGGCGATGCGGGATTTATGACTGGCGCCACCGTGCCCATCGACGGTGGCTACCTGTCCGGCTGATGGCCTACCAGGATTGCTCGGTTTCCAGGATCGGGTGATCCTGGGCCTGCCAGCCATAGGTGTTGGCCAGCTCCCACGGGTGGGGTCGGTAGAGCAGGGTGGCCTGCAGTTTGGGGTCGGTACAGCTCTCGGGGAGCACGAAGCTGTGCTGGGAGACCTGGAAGCTGCCCGGCGCGACGCGGTTGTCGGACTGTATGGACACCGCCCTGTGGTGAGGGACCATGGTGTCGCCGGCGCTGTCCACCAGCACCTTGGCGAAGTGCTGGCCGGGCAGTCCAGCCAAGGCTTGGATCTCTGAGCTGCTTGGGTCCCAGGCGGGACTCAGGACCAGTTGGTCGCCAGCCTTCAGCTGCTGGGGATCCAGATCGATGCGTCCCTGATCGTTTGGCGTGATCGTCCAGATCCCCACTGGCTCTTCCAGGGCCAGGCCCTTGTCTGTGGGGCTCAGGCTCTCTTGAGAAAAGTGGCCCAGACCGGCGTAGTCCTGAAAGCCAGAGAAGCGTACCGCGCGCAGCTCCAGGACCTGCCCAGCCAGAACGGATGCCTCGGGCCAGACAATATGATCGGTTTCCAAGGTGATTTCTTGGCCGCTTTCTCCGCTAAGCCAAGCCCCCGTTTCGACGGGAAGCGTGGGTCCCGCACTGGCTTGTAGGGTGCCGCAGCTGCTCTGGGCCTCCAGCACGAGAATCAAGGCCCGCATGGGCTCGCCCGTCGGAATGGCGTGGCCGGCACCCATGTTGGAGACGCCAATCTGGGCGTGTAGGATTTGGCCGTCTTGCTCCAGATTTAGCTCTACATGTAGGGCGCCCGAGATCAGCGGGCGCTCGCCGCTCAAGGGGCCTTGAAAGCTGTGGCGGCGCACGTCTTCGGGGGGCCGGGAGAAGCCGAAGGTGATGGAGGAGTTGGCGGCTGTGGAGCGGTCCACAGCGTTGTTAGCGTTCACATCGGCGGGCATGTGACAGTGCTGACAGGGCACATCCTGGTCCGCGTATGGTCCATCGGACCACTCCGAGAAGGTGCTGTGGATCGGCAATCCATCGGGCCAGCGGCTATCCAGAGACTCCCCGGGGAGCAGGGCTGACTGCTCTTGCTCGTGGCATCCGGCACAGAAAAGCGCTTCGTTGAACTGGGGCACCACGCTGCCCCCCATGACGACGTTGGGCACGTCGAGCAGTGGCCCGAAGTACACCGGGGCCCAGTCAAAAACACCCTTCCCAAGTTCACTGGGCCGCTGGATTTTCAAGCGTCCGGCCACCCCTGGAGGCTGCTCCAGATCCACTTCTGAGACCTTGTGGCACACATCGCAGTGAACG
>Ga0055584_100002496_pt1 | contig 18166 bp, 16 predicted proteins | sample OSDHelmetaG_FD_58716 | JGI IMG/M metagenome (GOLD analysis project Ga0055584, IMG submission 58716) | Pelagic marine sediment microbial communities from the LTER site Helgoland, North Sea, for post-phytoplankton bloom and carbon turnover... | ecosystem: Environmental > Aquatic > Marine >... | reverse complement strand
ACGGATGAGTACGTCGACAGTACCCGGTCGGGCGAGGGCGTGCTGCATCCGGCGTCCGACCGCCCTGCGGAGCCGTCAGTCCGGCGCCCGGCCCGCTCGGAGGAATCGCTGGAGCAGCAGCTGGTGATCTCGCTCGAACCGGTCGTAGGTGGCCCTGACCTCCGCGATCGGCCACTCCGGCGGTGTCAGTGCAGCCGGGAGCAGCGGGTCGCTGCGGAGGAATCGCACCACGTTCGCGGAGACGACGAACAGCTCCGGGATCGACACGACGTCGCCCCAGTCGCAATCGTCGCGGCAGCGGGCCATCTCGCGCAGGAGGACGCGAGCCGCAGTCCTCATCGCGGTCAGATCCCAGAGCCGTCCGACCAGCTCGTCGGCGTCGATGCCGCCCACCGTGGCGGACGACACGATCCAGTCGGACGCAGGCGTGGGTGTCGGGAGGTTCGCCGGCCGCATCCAGATGTCGGGTCGGAGCTCGCCGAAGCGATGGTTGTCCATCACCGTCCGGAATCGACGCCGATCGGCGAGCTCGCGCTGGTCGCTCGCCGCGATCACCGAGTGCCAGCGGCCGTCCCATCGGCCGGGCGGTGATCGTCGTCCGACGTCCTGTGAGTGTTGGCGGTCCAGGAGCCGTTCGGTGAGCCGGTACTGACCGTCGGTGCCGGCGATCTCGCCGTTCGCCACGGAACGTGACAACGCCGTGCGCATCGTTCCGCCGGGGATGCCGAACAGCTCGGCGAGGTCCACCAGTGCCCGTGCGGGCATCTCCGGTGGATGGCTGCCGAGCAGGACCGAGAGCGCGAGCGACCGAGCGCTGAGGGGGCGCAACCGCTCCACATCGACATCACTCACCTTGCTCACAGTGATCAGCGAATGTAACATGCCGGGCATGGCGATGATCGCGACCCCCGAGTCGAACGCTCGGGCGAACTTGGTGCCGCCCGCCGACCTGCTGCCCGACGTCCTCCCGACCGACCGCCTCAACGAGACGGGGAAGCCGACGCGACCCTTGCGCGACGACCTGCGCCGCATCCCCGACGCCCGCAACGCGGTCGCTGTCGTCTCGACGTTGCTGCAGTCGTACGGCGTGGTCATCGCAGCCGCGGTGGTCAACACGTGGTGGGCGTACGTCGCTGCCTTCGTCCTGATGGTCCGCGGTCACGTCTGTTTGAACATCCTCGGACACGAGGCCGCCCACCGCCTGCTGTTCTCCAACCGGCGTGCCAACGACTGGATCGGACGGTTCCTCGCGTACTCGTCGTACCAGGCGATGTTGGCGTACCGGCGGGCACACTTCGCGCACCACCGAGACGAGATGGGCCCGAACGAGCCGGACGCGTCGTTGTACGCCGGATACCCGATCCCACGCGACTCGTGGCGTCGGAAGCTGACTCGCGATGCCGTCGGAATCAGCGCCTACAAGAACTTCAAGGTCCTCTTCGGAGCGATTCGCCGGCGCAAGTCCGAGGCTCTCCAGATCGCCGCGTTGCACGTGGTCCTGATCGGTGCGGCGATCGCGTTCGACCGTCCGTGGGCCTACGTCGTGTGGATCCTCTCGTGGTCGACGGTCTGGCGGATCTCGAACCGACTGCGGGCGATCGCCGAGCACGGTGGCATGGTCCGATCCACCGATCGTCGCGAGACCACCCATGTGATCCGTCAGTCGATGATCGCCCGCTACTGGATGGTGCCGTACCACACGGGCTGGCACCTCGCCCACCACGTGGACATGGGAGTGCCGTGGCGGAACCTGCCGGCCCTGCACGACGAACTCGTCGCCGGCGGTTGGGTCACGCCCGACATCGAGTGGCCGAGCTATCGGGCGTTCTGGAAGGCCGCGTCGTCGGGCACGGGCGGGGCGACCGGTCAGCGGGCCGATGGCGTGAGCTTCCTGGCATTCGACGACTGAGGCCCACCGGCGGCACCGGCCGATGAGCGGTTGCGGTTCCGGCGCGTCAGCCGAGGATCTCGGCGAGGTCCTGCACGATCAGGAAGCACAGGAACCCGATCACCACCGTGCCGAGCACGGTGTAGTGCCAGCGCTTCGAATGGTCCGCGCGCCAGAACCTGCGGATGCTCATCACGATCGCCACGATCGCAAGGACGCTGATCGGCAGACCGATCCACGGGCCGACGCCGCTCGCGACCCCGATCGCCGGAAGCACGAACGGGAACACGATGTACATGAGCAGGCAGCGGAACGTCGCGACCAGGATCGACGTCTGGAACGCCTTCTGGGCGTCCGCCGCGGTCGCCTGCGGCCCGTCGACCGGCAGCCGGAGGAGCCGGCGCATGAAGCGGTCGGTCGTCGACCGGGGTGCGGTCGGCGGCGGCGGGTCGCACAGGGTGTAGTCGTCGGTGCGCCCGGTCTCGAGCGGGGAAGTGCTCATGAGTGGTGCAAACGGTAGGGCTGCCGGACGAGGTCCGCAACTTCGGCGGGGGAGTCGGCGAGAGCGACCGCGCCCGCCTTGAGGAGTTCCCCGATCGAGCCGTAGCCCCAGGTGACCCCGATGCACGCGATGCCGTGGTGCATCGCGCCGTGGACGTCGTGGTCGCGGTCACCGATCATGATCACGTGGTCACCGAGGTCGGGGTCGGCCTGGATCTCGAGTTCGCGCAGTGCATGGGCGATGACCTGGGCCTTCGTACGCCGGTCGGAGGTGAGCGATGCACCGGCGCGCGCGTCGAAGCGGTCGCTGATCCCGAAGTAGTCGAGGATCGGGTGTGCCGTCTGCTCGGGCTTGGCGGTCGCGACCGACAACGACATTCCGAGTTGCGCCAATTCGTCGAGCATGTCGACGATCCCGTCGTACAGGGTGTTCTCGTAGGCACCGATCTCGGTGTAGCGCTCCCGGTACCGGTTGACGACGCGCTCCAGTGCGTCGTCGGGGATGCCGATCGACGGGAGTCCGATCTCGAACGGCGGGCCGATCACGGACCGCACCTCGGCCTCGGTCGGGATCGGGAACCCCTCCTGCTCGCATGCCCACTGGAGGGATCGGAGGATGCCGGGCTCCGAGTCGGACAGCGTGCCGTCGAGGTCGAGCAGCACGTGCGTGCGAGGTTCGGTCACTGGCACACCCGGACCAACTCCTGGAGCGCATCGGCCGTGCCGACCGCGATGATCACGTGGTGTGGGTGCAACACCATGTCGGGGTCGGGGTTGGTGGCGAAGACTCCGTCGTCGCCGCGTAGCGCGAGCACCAGCACGCCCGCCCGCCGGCGGAAGTCGGCCTCGCGCAGCGAGATCCCGGCCACCGGCGAGCCGGCACCGATCTCGACCTCGCGCATCCGGAAGTCCATCGAACGCTCGTGCATCACGACGTCGACGAACTCGGCCACGTTCGGCTGGACCACGAACGACGCCATCCTCGCCGCACCGAGTTCCTGTGGATTGACCACGCGGTCGGCACCGGCGCGGCTCAGCTTCTCCACGCTGTCGTCCTGTCGGGCACGGGCCACGATGAACATGTCGGGATTCATCTCCCGGCTCGACAGGGTGACGAACAGGTTCTCGGCGTCACCTTCCAGTGCGGCGACCAGTGCTCGGGCGCGATCGACGCCGGCGGTCCGCAACGTCTCGTCGAGCGTGGCGTCACCGACGATCGTCGGCAGGTTGATGTCGTGGACCCGCTGGTCGTCGCTGTCGATGACCACGACGTCGGCGCCGGACCGTTGGAGATCGCGAGCCGCGGCCTGCCCGACCCGCCCCCATCCGCACACGACCACGTGACCCTGCATGTCGGCGATCTTCCTGTCCATTCTGCGCCTCCCGACGAACTCGCGGAGCTGACCCTCGATGACGACCTGCAGGGTGAGGGTGAACGTATACAACACCGTGCTGACACCGGTCACGATGATGATCATCGTGAAGATCTTCTCGGCGTACGTCACGTTGGGACCCGTCAGCTCGCGGTAGCCCACGGTCGTGATGGTGATGATGGTCATGTACATCGCGTCGACGAAACTGAGCCCGAGCACCATGAACCCGATGGTCCCGATCAAGATGATCGTGACGACCGTCGCCAGGGCCCATTCCAGCCGGCTCATCGTCGATGACACGCCGAACACCGTAGTGGCCGGGCGGGCGTCCGAACCGGTTCCGGATCAGCCGAGACCGCCGACGGCGAGCGCGTAGGCCAACGCTCCGAACGTGAGACCGTCGGTGATCTCCCGTTCGCGCAACATGGTGCGGATCTCGGCGACCGCGACCCACTCGATCCGGGCCGCCTCGTTGCGGTCGGTGGGCTCACCCACGTGGGTAGCGTCGTCCGACACGAAGATGTGGAAGGCCTGGTCGAGGAGACCGTTGGCCGGGTAGAACACGCACAGCTGCCGGACCGACGCCGGTTCCCAACCCGCTTCCTCGCGGGTCTCGCGGACGGCCGCCTCGGCAGGATGCTCGCCGGCATCGACACCGCCGGCCGGGATCTCCCATCCCCACGTGTCGGTGATGAACCGATGCCGATACAGCAGCAACACGTGGTCGTCGGCCACCAGGATCGTTCCGGCCGCCGGACGTGGCATCCGGACCACGTGGTGGTCGACCTGCGACCCGTCCGGTAGCGCGACGTCGGCGAGCGTCACGTTCACCCAGTCGCTGGCGTAGACCGTCGTTTCCCCGCGGTTCAGCCACTCGCCCTCGCGGTGCCGGCCCATGACGGCTCAGGGGGCGGCCGGGTCGGCCGGGTCGACCGGGGGAGTCCGCCTGACTTCGACGATCCCGGACACGACCGAGTACGGCCAGCCGGCGGGCAGGTCGGTGGGGACGTCGGGCAGGTCGAGGATCGACTGGCGCCGTTCACCCTCCTGCACCATCGCCAGCTCCTCGCGTGCGGCCTCCCGGATCCCGACCGGCGTCCGGAGGCGTTCGACCTCTGTCCGGAGGTCGCTGTTCACCTGCTCGAGCTGCGCGAGCTGGTCCGCCCGCTGCTCGATCCGGTCGTTCTGACCGAAATACGTCTGGACGGGGAGCACGAACAGTGCCGCGGCCAGCGCCCCGGCGATCGCGATCGCGACGACGGCGAGGAGGACCGTGGTTCGTCGCTGGGTGGTGATCCGTCGTTCGACGTGGATCGGCCGGGTCACGTCACCGAGCCGCGAGCGTCCCCGATCGGACGCACTCCGGCCCTCTGGGCGCTCGACCGTCGAGGTGCCTTTCCCGCTCACGGTGAACAGTGTGGCAGGTGCGACGTTCCTGGTGGTGCCAGTGCGCTGGTGTCGTCGTCAGCGGGGTGCCAGCGCCGCGCGGCCGTGGAACGCCGCGGACTCGCCGAGGTCCGCTTCGATGCGCAGGAGCTGGTTGTACTTGGCCACGCGGTCGGAACGGGCTGGCGCTCCGGTCTTGATCTGGCCGCAGTTGGTGGCGACGGCGAGGTCCGCGATGGTGGCGTCCTCGGTCTCGCCGCTGCGGTGGCTCATCACGGCCGTGTAGGCGTGACGGGTCGCCAGTCCGACGGTGTCGAGCGTCTCGGTCAGCGAACCGATCTGGTTGACCTTGACGAGGATCGAGTTGCCGACCGATTCGTCGATGCCGCGCTGGAGCAGACGGCTGTTGGTGACGAACAGGTCGTCCCCGACGATCTGGCACCGATCGCCGATCGCGGCGGTGAGTTCGGCCCAGCCGGCCCAGTCGTTCTCGTCCATGCCGTCCTCGATCGACACGATCGGGTAGCTGTCGACGATGCGGTTCCAGTACTCGGCCATCTCCCCGGCCGACAGCACCTTGCCCTCGCCGTCGAGGTGGTAGGCACCGTCCCGGTAGATCTCGCTCACCGCCGGGTCGAGCGCGATCGCGATGTCGTCGCCCGGCGTGAAGCCGGCGGCGGCGATCGCCTCGACCAGCAGCTTGATCGCGTCCTCGTTGGAGTCGAGGTCGGGAGCGAAGCCGCCCTCGTCACCGACCGCCGTCGCGAGTCCCTTGTCGTGGAGCACACCCTTGAGCACGTGATATGTCTGGGTGCCCCAGCGGAGCGCCTCGCGGAACGACGGGGCCCCGACCGGCATGATCATGAACTCCTGGAAGTCGACGGAGTTGTCGGCGTGCACACCACCGTTGAGCACGTTCATCATCGGTACCGGCAGGACATGTGCGTTCGCACCACCGACGTACCTGTAGAGCGGCTGATGGAGATGATCGGCGGCCGCCTTGGCCACCGCGAGGCTCGTCCCGAGGATGGCGTTGGCGCCGATGCGGCCCTTGTTCTCGGTGCCGTCCAGGTCGAGCAGCCGGCGATCGACGCCCCGCTGGTCGATCGCATCGACGCCGTCGAGCGCGACGGTGACCTCGTCGTTGACGAATCCGACCGCCGACAGCACCCCCTTGCCGCCGTATCGGTCTCCGCCGTCGCGCAACTCGACCGCCTCGTGCTCGCCGGTCGACGCACCACTCGGCACCGCGGCGGTTCCTCGGGCACCGGATGCCAGCGCGACCTCGACTTCCACGGTGGGGTTGCCCCTCGAATCCAGGATCTCCCGGCCGACGATGTGAACGATCTCACTCATGATCGGACACCGTACCCTGCCGTTCGTCGGTCGCGAGCGCCTCGTGGACGGGTTCGTCAGCAGGCGATGGTTCGCCGATCCCCGTCTCGGTCAGGGGGAGCTCGTGTGCCGGTTCGGCGACCTCGGGGTCGTCGAGACGCATCTTCTCGGGCGGCGCATCGGCCAGCAGCGCGAGGTAGGCGTCGAGCACGTCGAGGAGCGGCACTTCATCCCCGGTCCGTTCCGATTCGTACCACCGGTGTTCCAGGAGCTGATGGAAGATCTCCGCAGGCTGGAGCCGCTCGAACATCTCCTCGGGGATCGCGGCCATCACGGGCTCGAACACCCGGTCCAACCAGCGCACGGCTGCGACGTTCAGCGGAATCGGGCGATCGGACGTCCGCTGCAGGAACGCCCCGTAGCTCTTGATGTCCTGGAGCATCCGTCGGGCCTGGTTCTCACCGGCGGCCAACCCGGTCAGGCTGGCGAGCTGTTCGGCGCTGTAACCGTGCTCGACCACCTTCGGGATGAAGCTCACGGTGATGTCGTCGTCGTTGGTGGTGACCTCCATCTCGTCGACGTCGAACCCGAGTTCGTGCAGCCGCTCCAGCCGTTGCTGCATCGGGACGGCATCGCCGATGGGTGCGGTGGCCGACGCGAGCAGTTCGTCCCAGAGCACGCGGTATCGATCCTCGATCGCCAGCGCCACGTCGATCGGGTCGATGTCGTCCGCGAGGCGACCAGCCGCTTGTAGGTCGAGCAGCCCGCCCGCCACGTTCTGGGTCGCGATCTCGAGGTCGAAGGAGCGCTGCCCCGCGGTCAACTCTGTGTGCCGTTCGGCCGTCTCCATGTCGATGATGTAGGCCTGCAGTGCGCCGGCGTCACGGCGGAACAAGGTGTTCGACAGGGAGCAGTCGCCCCAGAAGAAGCCGGCCAGGTGTATGCGCACCAGGAGCACGACGAGGGCGTCGAGCAGCCGCTCGCCGAGATAGGGGATCCGCAGTCCGCGGCCCATGAGGAGGGATCGGTAGGGGAGCGAGTAGTCGAGGTGGCGGGTGATGATCAGGCCCTCGCCACATGGTCGATCGGTGACGGCGGCGACGGCCTCCACGGTGGGCAGCCGGTCCTCGTCGAGCTCGCGCAGTAGTCGATACTCGCGCAGAGCCAGGTCGTCGGGCAGTTCCTTGACGACGTACGAGACGTGGTCGTACTCGATCAACTTGACGACGTGGCGGTGCAGACCGAGCACATCGTGCACGTTCGACATGCGCCAGGCGTCGAGCCGGTCGCGGTACGGCAGATCGACGATCGGTTGGTGTTCGGCCGGGTGGGCGACCTGCACGCGCATCCGGTCAGTGTGGCAGCGGTTGGGAGCGTTCGTACCGATCGGCACGGGCCCCGGGCCGACGCTCGTCAGAAACTCCTCAAGATCGGCCCGGATCCCGACGATGGGTTGCTGTGGGAGCCGACTCCGTGATGACGCCTGACCTCGAGCCGCGCAGCGGTTCGACGCCCCGTCGTGACGAGGCCCGCGCCACGATCACGAAGACGACGATCAGCCCGGCTCCCGGCACCGAGGTCCCGGACGAGCAGCCGCCCCGACGCAGCCCGTTCGACCTGTTCCACAATCGTGGTCCCGACACCGACGAACTCGCGCCGCCGGAGGAGCCACTCGCCGCAGGTGTCAAGCTCCGGATCCTCACGGCCGTGCTGCTGTCCATTCTCTGTCTGCTGACGTTCGCCGGCGCCGTGTTGATCCTGCTCCTCTGGCAGCAGGATCGGGCGTCGGGCGTGTTGACCACACAGCTCGAACGTACGTGGAACCTGTTCGACGGCCTGCGGATCGTCGAGCGCTGGCTCGCTTTCGCAGTGCTCCCGGTGGCCAGCCTCTGGATCGCCGTGGCGACCGTCAACGTCCGACGCGCCACCGGGATCCGCCGCAATCCCGTCGTCGCCGCGCTCAGCCTGCCGGTCGGTGTGCTCGGCGCCTGGTACGTCGGCGGCGAACTCGTCGCCGAGGCCGACGACTGGATCGGCCGTGGGTCGGGATTCCTGCTGCAGGCCGTCTTCCTCGCGGCACCGCTGCTCGCACTGCTGCGGATCGCCCAGGCCGCCGACTCGCGAACCCGTGCGCTGCGGGTGACCTACGTCGTTTCGGTCGTCTACGTCGGGCAACTGCAGTTCCTCGGTGGTCTGTCGAATGTGGACCAGTCGAGCCCCGCCGAGGAATGGGCGAGACTCGGCTCGTACCTGGTCATCGGTGGTCTGATCCAGGTGCTCGGTGCCCTCTCGGCGAACGAAGCTGCACGGGCGATCGAGGACGGCACCGTGAATCGGTTCCAGCTCCGGAGCCGCTTCGGTGAGTCACTGTTGGCACAGGCCGAGCGCGGCTCCGCCTAGACCTTTCTAGACGGGCGCCGTGCCGCCCGAGTCCGCTTCGGCGGACTTGACCTCGTCCCACAGGGCGTCGAGCGTGTCGAGGTCGACAGCACCCAGGTCGATCGAACGCTCGCCGGCGAGACGTTCGACGAGTTCGAAACGTCGCCGGAACTTCCAGCTCGCCCGTCGCAGCGCTGCTTCGGGATCGACCCCGAGGTGGCGGGCGACGTTCACGACCGCGAACAGCAGGTCACCCAACTCCTCGTCGGTGGCTCCAGCGTCGCCCCCGTGCGCTGCTCGCACGAGTTCGGAGGCTTCCTCGGCGATCTTCGGGAGGGCACCGTCCACATCGGGCCAGTCGAAGCCGACCTTGGCCGCCTTCTTCTGGACCTTGTTGGCGTACGCCAACGACGGGAGCGCCGATGGGATGCCGTCGAACATCGACGTGCGCCCCTTCTCGGCCCGCTTGATCTCCTCCCAGTTCGCGAGCACTTGCTCGGTGCCGTCGACGTCGACCGTGACGCCGAATTCGTCACCGAACACGTGCGGGTGACGTCGGACCAATTTGTCGTGGATGCCGGTGGTCACGTCGGCGATCGTGAATCGGCCCTCCTGCTCGGCGATCGTCGCGTGGAACTCGATCTGGTAGAGCAGGTCGCCGAGTTCCTCGATCAACAGTTCGTCGGTCCCCGGGTCGGACGGATCGAGCGCGTGGATGGCATCGACGACCTCGTACGACTCCTCGACGAGGTACGGCACCAGGCTCTCGTGGGTCTGCTCGATGTCCCACGGGCATCGTTCCCGGAGCGTCCGAGCGAGCTGGTGGAAGCGGACATAGCCGGCGCCGACCGGCACGCCGAGTGACGGGACGTACAGGGACGTGAGGTGGTCTGCCTCGATCGTGTGGTCCATCTCCGCCCATGTCGTCTCGACGATCCGCTCGTCGGCCGTGCCGAGCGCCTGGAGCAACGTCACCGCGGTGTCGTCGAGGGTGCCGTCCGGGTCGTCGACGGCGAGTTTGATCTCGGACAACACCCAATTCGCGTGGGTGTGAGCGACCAGCAGCGGTCCGGTCGCACCCGCCGCTGCGGTGGTGAAGTCGTGTCCGTCGACGAGGCGGACCCCGGTCTCGACCGGATCGATGCCGAGGCAGGCCCAGGCGACATCGAGGAAGGACATCGCCGGCAAGAGCATCACATCGATCCGTTGGTCGTCCAGGAGCATGCGGACCGACCGTTCGAGCACGAGCGGTGAACCGGGTACCACGTACAGCACCTCGCCGAACGCGTCGGCGGCAGTGACCAGGTGCTCGACGATCTTCGCGTAGACATCCGCGAACCGTTCGGCGTCTTCGTACAGTTCGTCGAACGAGGTGGCGTCGGGCACGACGTGGGCGGACGGGTGCCGGGCGGTCCTGAGGAACTGCCGGGGAACCCGGTCGATCGTCGCGAGCGTCTCGGCGGTGATGTGCTGCTCGCCGCCGGGACCGAGTCCGACGACGACGACTCGGGAGCGCCCTGGCACGGTCAGCCGAGCGGGACGATCTCGGCGGACTCGGTCCAGGTGCCGATGGTCGGGTCGACGTAGATGTCGTATCGCTCGTCGAACTGTCGCACGCGGAGCTGGAGCACGTCCTCGGCACCGAGCTGGTCGAACGTGGCCTTCGTGATGACGTGGAAGCCGAATGACGACTCGACCGGCCCACTCACCTCGTCGATCTCGAGTGGCCGGGCACCCTCGACGAACTCGGGCACGAACGTCGTCTCGAAGGCGTCGATGGTCTGGCACCCGAGCCGTCCGCCGTTGGCGCCCGATCCCGGATCGGTCGAAGCTTCGGCGGCGACCTCGGCGAAGGAGCGGCCCGCATCGAGCTCGGCGATCACGGCCTCGGCCTCCTCTTCGGTCTCGGTCAAGACGTGGGACGCGCAGACGAGGCCGGACGCACCGCTCGTATAGAACCCCTCGACGTCGTCGTCGGCGAGCACTTCGACCGGGAGGGCCTGCCAGGTCTCGACGACGGCCGAGAACTCCGAACGCAGTGCGTCGTCAGTGGTGAGGTCGGTCGTGTCGACTTCGGTGGGCTCGACGCCGATCGCCTCGAGGTCGGCCTTCACGAGTTCGTTCGCGACGAAGAGACTCGTCACGCCGCGCACCGACTCGGCGTCGTCGGTGCCGCCCGGCGCGTCGGACAGGATCTCGACGACCTCGTCGTGGGAGAGCTCGACGTCGCCGACCCGAGCTGCGACGGAGGTGTCGGTGACGGTCCCGCAGGCCGACAACGCGAGCGTGGCGAGTCCGGCGGAGGCGACGAAGTAGGCCTGTCGATGCACGACGCCCAACCTACCCGGCGCTCCTCACGCATCGGTGGGTGGGGGGACCGGTACCAGCTCCTGGAGGAACCCGACCAGGAAGGTCGCCGGGTCCTGACCTCGTGGGATCGGCACGACCAACTGCCGGAGGTCCTCCTTGTGGATCGCTCCCCGCGACAGCCGCTTGAGACGCGTGGCTGCGGAGAGCTTCAGGTCGATGGGTGCCAGCCGTGCCTGGTCGGTGGTGATCTGGAGATCGGTGATCCCGAGCCGGTGACACTCGGCACGCATGCGACCGACCATCAGGAGCGACTCGGCCGGCTCGGGCAGCGGGCCGTACCGGTCCTCCCACTCGACACGGATGTCGTCGACCTCGGCATGTGTCGTGACGCCGGCGAGGCGGCGGTACGCCTCGAGCCGGAGTTCCTCCTTGGTGACGTAGTCGCCGGGCAGGAATGCGTCGGACGGGACGTCGAGCTTGATCTCCGCCGGTGGCTTGATCGGTTCGCCCTTCATCTCGGCGACGGCCTCGGTCACCATTTGGCAGTAGAGGTCGTAGCCGACGGCGGCGATGTGGCCCGACTGGGCCTGCCCGAGGAGGTTGCCGGCACCCCGGATCTCGAGGTCGCGCATCGCGATCTTGAAGCCAGAGCCGAGTTCGGTGGCCTCACCGATCGTCTTCAGGCGCTCGTAGGCCTCCTCGGTCAACACCTTGTCCTGGGGGTGGAAGAGGTAGGCGTAGGCCCGCGAACCGCTCCGGCCGACCCGACCGCGGAGCTGGTGCATCTGGCCGAGGCCGAGCAGGTCGGAGCGTTCGACCACGAGCGTGTTGACGGTCGGCATGTCGATGCCCGACTCGATGATCGTCGTGCAGACGAGCACGTCGTAGCGACCCTCCCAGAAGTCGACGACGACCTGTTCGAGCGTGCCCTCGTCCATCTGGCCGTGGGCGACCGCGATGCGCGCCTCGGGCACGAGCTGACGAAGACGCGCCGCGGCGGTGTCGATCGATTGCACGCGGTTGTGCACCCAGAACACCTGGCCCTCGCGAAGCAGTTCTCGCCTGATCGACTCGATGGCGACCCGCTCGTCGTACTCGCCGACGTAGGTGAGGATCGGCTGCCGGTCGGCGGGCGGGGTCTGGAGCAGCGACAGGTCGCGGATGCCGACGAGGCTCATTTCGAGCGTGCGCGGAATCGGCGTCGCCGACAGGGTGAGCACGTCGACGTTCGTCTTGAACTTCTTGATCCGTTCCTTGTGCTGCACGCCGAAGCGCTGTTCCTCGTCGACGACCAGCAGACCGAGATCCTTGAACCGGACGTCGGCAGCGAGCAGACGATGGGTGCCGATCACACAGTCGACGTCGCCGGACTTGAGGTCGTTCATCACCTGCTTCGCCTGGGCCGCGGTGAGGAAGCGGGACAGCACCTCGACCCGGATCGGATACCCGGCGAAGCGATCGGCGAACGTGTTGCCGTGTTGGCTCGCCAGCAACGTGGTGGGTGCGAGCACGGCGACCTGCTTGCCGTCCTGGATCGCCTTGAACGCGGCACGGATGGCGATCTCGGTCTTGCCGAAGCCGACGTCGCCGCAGATCAGCCGGTCCATCGGGTAGGGACGCTCCATGTCGCCCTTCAGCTCGTCGATGGCCGTGCGCTGGTCGGGTGTCTCCACGTACGGGAACGTGTCTTCCATCTCCTGCTGCCAGGGCGTGTCCTGGCCGAACGCGTGCCCGTCGGCCGTGACGCGCTTCTGGTAGAGCACCACGAGCTCCTGTGCGATCTCACGGACCGCGGATCGCACCTTGCCCTTCGCCTTGGCGAAGTCGCTGCCACCCAGGCGGTGCAGCGTGGGCGCCTCGCCGCCGACGTACTGGCGGAGCGTGTCGATCTGGTCCGACGGCACGTAGAGCTTGTCGCCGCCCTTGTACGCGACCAGCAGGTAGTCGCGTTCGACGCCGCCGATCGCGCGCTTGACCATGCCCTCGTACTTGCCGACGCCGTGTTGGTGATGGACGACGTAGTTGCCGGTCTTGAGGTCCTCGAACGTGGTCGTGCCCTCCCGCTTGCGGGTGCGGGCCTTGCGGTGGGCGCGACGGCGACCGGTCAGATCCGACTCGGCGACGGTGGCGATCCCGGCGTTGGGTAGCGTGCACCCGCGGTGCAGCGGTGCGACGGCGATGTAACCGCCCGGCCGGCTGACGTCGGTGCCAGCGTGCACGATCGAGAACTCGAGGCCCTGGTCGAGCAGGATCTGGCGGAGTCGGGTGGCCGAGCCGGCACCGTCGGCCGCGACCGTGACCGCGAAGCCGTCGGCCAGCAGCCGGCCGAGCCGGTCGGTGAGGCCGGAGCCGTCGCCGCCGATCGGCCCCCAACCGGATGCCTCGACCAACGGCGTGTCGGGCGAATCGGGCGTCGAGTCGATCGTCCAGAAACCCGTGGTTCCCCCGGCGAGCAGGTGGTCGGGGTCGGCGTGCAGGCGCGGGAACTCCTTGTCGGGGTCGCGGGCCCAGGTGGACGCGAGTGCCTTCGCCAGGTCGTCCTCCTCCGCGAGCAGGTCGATGGCCCGATCGCGCATGCGGCGTGGCTCGATGAGGATGGTCTTGGCGCCGTCGGGGAGCACGTCGGTGAGCAGCACGTGTTCGTCGACCAGCCACGGCACCCACGACTCCATGCCCTCGAAGTGCGCTCCCTCGGCGAGGCGTTCCCACTGTTCCCGGCCCCACGGCTCCGCGCCCACGAGTTCGGCGGCCCGTTCGCGGACGTCCTCGGTCGGGATCAGTTCCCGCGCCGGGAAGACGAGTGCTTCGTCGAGGTCGGCGATCGAGCGTTGGTCGTTGACCCCGAACGTCGTGAGCCGGTCGACCTCGTCGCCCCACAGGTCGATACGGAGCGGCGCATCGGCGGTGGACGGGTAGACGTCGACGATCGCGCCCCGACGGGCGAACTCGCCGCGGTGCTCGACGAGTTCCTCGCGCCGATAGCCGTACTCGACGAGCTGCGCTCCGAGCTGATCGGGGTCGATGATCGCGTCGGGCCTCACCGTGATCGGTTCGACGTCGACCGCTCCCGGGCCGAGCTTCTGGAGCAGGGCGCGCACGCCGGCCACGACGATCTTCGGTCGCCGCACGCCGCTGCGGAGCCGCCACAGCACCTCGAGGCGGCTGCCCATCGTCTCGACGGCAGGACTGACGCGCTCGAACGGCAGTGTCTCCCACGCGGGGAAGTGGGCCACGTCGTCGGCCCCGACGAACTGGCAGAGATCGTCGTACATCTGGCCGGCCATCGCACCGGTCGGACAGGCGACGACCAGGGGGCGATGGTCCGAGAGATGCGACAGCGCGGCGATCGAGATCGGTCGGGCGACCTCGACGATCGCCAGTCGGGCGTGCGGATCCGACAGCGCTCGGGTCAGGCCGGGTTCGTCACGGAGGCGGGGCGGCAATGCCCGCAGTTCACCGGCCATGGATGTCGTGCATGGCCGCCTCGATGCCGTCGGTGATGATCAGCTCGACCGCGTCGGCGGCGACGGCGACCGCCACGTCGAGGACCTCGCGCTCACGCTTCGGGATCTTGTTGAGCACGTGTCCGGCGCCGCGTTCCTTGTTCGGCGGCTTGCCGACGCCGATCCGTACGCGGAGGAAGTCCTGGGTGCGGAGGTGTTGGGCGATGCTGCGGAGGCCATTGTGTCCGGCCAGCCCGCCCCCGTTCTTGAGCTTCACGACACCGGGCTCGAGATCGAGTTCGTCCTGCACGACGATGATCTGTTCTGGTGATTCGATGCGGTAGCGGCGGACGAGCGAGGACACGGCCCGGCCCGACTCGTTCATGAACGTGAGCGGGAACGCCAGCGCGGCGCGCTCGATCTCCCCCTCGACGGTGAAACGGGCCTCGCCGATCAGGGAATTGTCGCGACCGGCCTTGAGTGGTGCGTCGTGGCGTTCTGCGAGCAGGCGCACGCACTCTTCGCCCACGTTGTGTCGGGTGCGTTCGTACTTCGGGCCCGGGTTGCCGAGCCCGACGACGAGCCAGTCGAAGGGAGCGCCCTTGCCCGCACGCCGATCGAACAGGCCCATGGGTCAGCGGACGTCGCGCCCGGTCACTCGGCGTCGTCGCCGGCGGGTTCGCCGCCACCGGCATCGGTGTCGCCACCATCGGCGTCGCCCTCGCCCTCGGCTGCGGCGTCCTCGGCTGCGGCGTCTTCCTCGTCGAGGACCGGCGTGCGCATGGTGAGCACGGTCACGACCGCCCAATCAACCTCGCCGACCGCGGTGACGCCGGCCGGCATCGTCAGGTCGCCGATGGTGATCGTCGAATCCATCGTCATGTCGGTGACGTCGACGACGATCTCGTCGGGGATGTTGCGTGGAGTGGTCGAGATCTCGATCTCGGTGCGGGCCAGGTCGACGAGACCGTTCTCGTCCTGTACGGCCTTGGCCGCGCCCTCGAGGCGGACGGGCACCGACACGGTGATCTCGCTGCTGAGGTCGATCTGGATGAAGTCGACGTGCTGGACCGTGCGGCGAACGGGGTCGCGCTGGAGCTCCTTCACGATCGCCGGATAGACGGTGCCGTCGACGGTGAGGTCGAGGATCGTGTTCGTGCCGGCGGTGCCCGACAGCGCCAGGCGCAGGTCGCGGCGCTGGACCGAGATGCTGATCGGATCCATGCCTCGGCCGTAGACGACGGCAGGGATCGATTCGGTGGCCCGCTCACGGCGAGCGTTGGCGCTGCCGGTGTCGCGGCCGGACGTTGCGGTCAGAATGGTCTCAGACATGGTTGATGAGCCTCACGGAGCAGTGATACGGGCAGCGGGCCATGCTACCGGGGGGTTCGATGTCCCACACCGGGGTGGCGCCCTCCGACTTCAGTTCAGGCCGGGCACCGCTGCCATGGCCTCGTCGATCTGATCCCGGGGCAGGTCGTCGTCGACCATCTCGTCCCGAGGTCGCCCTCGTGCGCGGCGAGGACGATCTCTTGCTCTCCCGACTCCCTGCAGGCGAGCGCCTCCCGGCGGCGATGGCCTGCCCCGGCCCGGGCGCGGGGATGATGCCCTCGGTTCGGGTGAAGGCCAGTGCGCCCGAGAAACACTCGCAGTGTTGCTGCTCGCCTGAGGTGCCGATCCGGTCGAACGCTCGAAGAGCGGCGACGGGGTAGTGGGGTTCGGTCGCCGTGGCGACGTCGGGGTTCCTGGCGGGCATCCGCTGCAGGGGGTCGAACCGGATCGCGGGAGCGAGAAGTGGGGGGCCGAGCTGACGGTCCGCCGATCGTGGACCCGGGTCCGTCGCTGCCGGGCCGATTTCAGGCCAGGTTCTCGCCGCCGAAGATGTCGCTGACGCTCGTGTCGTCGAACACCGCGCTCAGTGCCTCGGCGATGATCTCGGCCACCGACAGCACCTCGATCTGCGGGAGCTGCTTCTCGGGTGGCAGCGGCAATGTGTTCGTGAGGATCAGCCGCTCCAACGGAGCATTCTTCAGCCGGTCGACCGCCGGCCCGGAGAGCACACCGTGCGTGGCCATCGCCCACACCTCGGTGGCGCCGCGCTCGAGCAGGATCTCGGCCGCGGACACGATCGTGCCCCCGGTGTCGATCATGTCGTCGGTCAGGATGCACAGCCGGCCCCTGACGTCGCCGATGACCTCCTTGGCCTCGACGACGTTCGCCTGCCCCTTCGGCCGACGTTTGTAGATGAACGCGATGTCGGCGTCACAGTCGTGGAGGTGCTGGGCCATCCGCTCGGCGACCTTGATGCGGCCCGAATCGGGCGAGACGATCACCGGCGAGTCGGGGGCCTGCGCACGGATGTACGCCTCGAGGACGGGCGCCGCCGTCAAGTGATCGACCGGACCTTCGAAGAACCCCTGGATCTGGCCCGAGTGGAGGTCGATCGAGATCATGCGCTTGGCCCCGGCGGCCTTGAACATGTCCGCGACCAGGCGGGCCGTGATCGGCTCACGGCCCTCGGCCTTGCGGTCCTGACGGGCATAGCCGTAGAACGGGCACACGGCGGTGATCCGCTTGGCCGACGCCCGATACGCGGCGTCGATCATGGTGAGCTGCTCCATGAGCGAGTCGTTGACCGAGTGACCGTCGATCCCGTAGTGGCTCTGCATGATGAACACGTCCGAACCACGGACGCTCTCGGCGAACCTGGGCCGGATCTCACCGTTGGCGAACTGGACGATGTTTGCGTCGCCGACGGGCTGCGCCAGATGCTGGGCCACCTCGTGGGCGAGGCCGGGGTGGGTGCGGCCCGAGTAGAGCGCCAGTTTCTTGGTGGTGACCTTCTCCATGTGATCGCCCCCTCCCCGGGGCGTGGTCGGTCGGGGATCAGTCGGCGACAGGTGCAGTGTAGAACGCGCCGGTGACGGCACCCTCAGCGATCGCAGCGCCGGATGGCAGATGGGCGTAGGGGCCGACCTTCGCCCCGTCGCCGATCGACGCGTCGCTCCCGACGGTGTGGCTCACCACTGCTTCGCGGCCGACCGAGCAGTTGTCGAGCTGGGTGTCGGGCCCCAGGTCGGTGCCGTCGCCGATCCGGGTGTCACCGTGCAGCATCGTGCCCGGGTAGATCGTGATGTCCCGCCCGAGCGTCACCGTGACGTCGATGAACGTCTGCCGCGGGTCGAGCATGGTGACGCCGTTGAGCAACCAGTTGCGGTTCGTGCGGTTGCGCAGTTCGCGCTCGGCGAGCGCCAGTTGCCACCGGTCGTTGACACCCTGGGTCTCCGCGGGTGGGGCCTGGACCGCGCCGATCCGGTGGCCCATGCCGGCGAGCCCTGCTATCACGTCGGTCAGGTAGAACTCGCCCTGTGAGTTGTCGGTGTTGAGGTTGCGCAGCGCCGGGCCGAGCAGATCGCGCCGGAACGCATAGATGCTCGTGCAGACCTCGGTCACGTCGAGCTCCTCGGGGGAGGCGTCGCGCTGCTCGACGATGCGCATGACACGACCGTCCGACGCCCTCAGGACGCGGCCGTAGCCCGTCGGATCGGGCA